>Ga0208783_10000006_pt1 | contig 143933 bp, 158 predicted proteins | sample DEB19_08_DNA_2_FD_184529 | JGI IMG/M metagenome (GOLD analysis project Ga0208783, IMG submission 184529) | Aqueous microbial communities from the Delaware River and Bay under freshwater to marine salinity gradient to study organic matter... | ecosystem: Environmental > Aquatic > Marine >... | reverse complement strand
GTATCCCGTATAACCAGTGTATCCCGTATAACCAGTGTATCCCGTATAACCAGTGTATCCCGTATAACCAGTGTATCCCGTATAACCAGTGTATCCCGTATAACCAGTGTATCCCGTATAACCAGTAAAACTTGTATCTCCTATAGCAACAAATATATCGCCTAAATCTGTTGGCCCAGTAAACGAATTACCCTCTACGTCTTTGCCACCTGGGCCATTAACTAAAATATTTGTAATCGGGTGTGGCATTATATTATTTTATTTTATTTTTTAATCTCTCAACTTCAAGCGATAACTCCTTTACAGCTTGAATTAAGATTGGGGTTAATTTTCCATAATCAATTCCAACAACTTCACCTTTATTATTTAATCCAACAAGGTTAGGAATAACTTCATTAACTTCTTCAGCGATTAAACCAATATCATTTTTAATTTCTTTATTCTTCCAATCAAAGATGACTGGCCTGAGTTTAGAAATGGTTTCTAAACCGTTTTTAAAGTTTCTTATCTTTTTCTTAAAACGCCTTGAAGAAGTTGATGTGTAAGTTCCAGCGGTAACACTATTATCAACTACTAAATTACCAGCGCCATCATCAGGCGCACCTGCATTTGCGTTACCAGCGTCAACAACTCTTACAGTTCCATCTAGATCAATTCTTAATCTTTGGACGCCGATATTAGCATTAGATTCTCTGGATGTTCTAAATATAATGCATCCATCCCTAGATGGATCTGGAGAAGCAAGAGTACTATCATATCCAGCGGATAAAATTAATTGTCCCTCTGCTAATCCACTTGCACCCATAAATTCTGTTCCGCATAAATCTATTTGCGCACCATATGTAATACCATTACCATTGCCACCAGTTATTGTTAGTACTTTATCTTTGCTCGTTCTTCTTATACCAAATCCACTAGTAATTTCTAATCCAGCATCTGTATCTACATTTCCTGTACTTGGTATTCCTACTTTACCGTTAATAATTAAATCAGTTCCATTCCATCTTAAAAAGTTTCCAGACGGCGCCCCAATAAAAAATTGATATAATTCTTCTTGATTTTCTGCCTGAGTATTACCTAGAAAAAATCCTCCAGATGCACTTGAACTTGTAAAATCAGTGCCATTGTATCCTATACCAGCAGATTTTATTCTGCCGTAATTTCCCATTGTCAAACCGTCGTCGTCAACTCTTACTGCATTTACTTTATCTCCAAAATAACCTTCATTTGCTATAATTGCTCCTCTAAATAAAGCTCCTCCAAATTCTCCGTAACCATTAGCAACAATTCTAAAACCAAAATTTTGAACAGTTTTAGTTATTGAATCGCTTATTTTTAATTCAATTGTTGGTATATCATTTCCAGTTATTTCGTCCCAATAAGTGTTACTACCAGAACTTGGTGGCGCGCCTGTTGCGTTTGCTCCTTGATTTGTTTTGGACCTAAATAATTTATAACTTCCATCTGACTGAAGAACTTTTACTTGAACAACGTCACTTGCACTTTCTTTACCCAGCCAACCATACGGAGCGCTTGCATTGTAAGCCCTTACTGTCATCACACCAGAAACCCAAGTTGGAACAAAGTTACTTGATTCTATAAACCCAGAACATTGTGCGGGCTGTGTACTGTTTGGGGTATTTCCTAAGATAGAAATAACCTGAGAACTTATAAATCCTGCGGTTAATTTTCCAACATTTAATCCAGCTAAAGCTGGATCATCTAATTGATATGCTTGCCATGCCGATCCTGTCCATTTGGACATTTTATAACCATTATTGGTGTCATACCAAATATCATTTTCCTTTAAATTATAAGTCCCAGTTGGATTTGATGGAGGATCATCTGAATAAAAAATTCTATTTTTACCGTCAGCAGTATCTTGAGCGCCCTGCGCTGTGACTAAAGCAGTAGCGGCATCATTTGCAGCTGCCGCAGCAGCCAAACCAACATCATTACCTTCTGGATCTAAAATTTTACCTTTTACAATTAAGCCAGGAGTATTAAAGAAATTCTTTCTTGAAATTCTTTTGGGTTTCTTTGTTGTATTTTGTAAAAATACAAATTGATCTTCTGCCTGTAATAATTTTGCCTCTTCTAGATCACCAACTGTATTGCTTCCTGCTCTTGTTGCCATATAAATATTTACAGTTAAGTTATAGATTCATTCACATAAACCGCGCTAAATGACTTATTTGGGCGGGAACCAGAGACCCTAACTTCAGAGCCATCTTTTACATAAAAAGACCAATTTGTTGATATCGCAGACTGGCCACCAATTTGAGCGCCTATCTCATAAGAATCTAATCTTGCTCCAGAAATTCCTAGACCAAATTTCTCAACATCAGATTGATTTTTAAATATAATATTAAAATTAAGTCCACTTATTGAAACGTCTTCTTTGGCAAAAGTTTCAGCTAGATTCTCTGCCTCAAGACTATCCACAATAGTTTCAAAGGATATAGAGCCACCTATTGGTCTTTGTAATTTTCTAGCAAATGGATGGTTATTGCCAAAGCCATACAAAGCTTTTCTTTCAAAATTTAAATTAAAATTTAAAGATTGGATATTATTAAATAACTCACCAAACTTTATAGAATCTGATCCGTAAACTTCTGAGGTTGTTACCGAAACCTTACCAAATGGACAGCCTCCATTAAATTGATTTTTAAATCCAGTCATATACCTATCAGCCCTTGACGAATCTAAAATTTCTATCCCATATTTTTTATTTGCACCAGATGCAGTTTGACCAGTATTATCTGTATCAACAGATGGCATGTAATTATTAGCGGAATAGGTAGATATAGTCGCATTAGCGCCAACAAAATCACAAGATACAGTAGCAAGCTGCCCTACTGAAACAGATATGTTATATGAATTTATATAGGTATTACCAATCCCAAGAATATTAAAATTATTTAATGATGTGGCGGCAGAAGCGTCAGAGTATTGATCATTAGCTATTGCTACATAAAAATTCCTATCATTTGTGGCGTCAAAAATTTCCGAACCAATAAAATTGCTATATGATCCCGAATTTATATTAAAGCCTAAAAAGTCTTCGTTCCAACCATCATTTAAATAATAAGAAAGGCGCAAATTAACATCTGGCGCAAGCTGAGTTGAGTTTGAAGCAAAATCAAAAGATCCGATTTGCTTTAAGGCTTGGCGCTGAACATCAAACGAAAAGGCATAGTTTTGTATAAAGTCCAATCTTGAAATATAAGACCCCGTATTCTTAACTTCGCTGAAAGCGTCTCCGCTTCCGACAAACATCGAAAGCATTTCGTATGATATCCATTTTCTAGGCATTAGTAGATCCTCCTTGCGCCCAATGGGTCTTCAACTAGAGTTACTGAAATATCATTTACATTTTTGTAAACAAATGTGTGTTCCCATTGTGGGGCAAAAAAGTATTTATTCTGATTATATATCTTTGGTATTTTATATTGAAACTTTCTGTACCCTTGTCTTCCTATTAAGAAATGTAAAATACACCTAGCTTCAGCATCACTGACGCCTCTATAATCAAGTTTGAATTGTTTAATGGTATTAGAGTGTAATCCGAAGTCTGTTCGTTTTGTAAATGAATACGGTAATTCAGTTTTGATTACAGATGTTTCTTTTGCAACCTGCGAAGAATACGTTGGCTGGAAATCAAGTTCTCTTGTCCACTTCCCATTTCCAATTGCAGCTACCCCAGCATGATCTCCTGTGCAATAATAAAAAGAATCATATAAATTAGCACTATTCCCAGCAACATTTCTTACGACATCGTATTTAGAATAACTAGTATTTGCTGCCCAATCTCCTTTTATGTTACTACCAGTTATATAGGCATTGTTCCAATTTAATAAAGTTGAAGTTTGATCTGTGCTTAAAGTTACATTAATATTATGAAGATCATTTTCGTTAAACGAATCATCTATTGAATTAACAAACAATCTAATTGGTTTATATATTTGTGCGGCATCAGTGTATTCAAAATGACCTGTGCCGTGAAGACCTTCAAAAAAACTTATGATTTGTCTCGCTTGTTCTTCCTTGCGATTTTCAAACGGCATTGAAATTTGCATTTGTAAATGGTTCAAGCCTTTTGGCATAGTATGAATATAATTATCTATTGTTCCATAGTCTGCTAATTCAGAAGTAAATGAAACCTGCATCCCATACGAAGGAGTAAATGTGAACGACGATGAAATCGTTCCTGTGACATTTTGGTCTCTGTCGTAAAAGAATGACATTATAAAAATCCTTGATAATTAAGGGTTATCATAGCGTCATCAGTTGCTGATGAATTTATAGTTTCTCCTATAAGTTCCATGTTTGACATTGTGAATGCAGCTAAAGAGCCTATTGTTATACTAATATTTCTTTTATTTGAATCAATAATATAATCAAAAAGCTTTTTTGACTGATAGTCATCTACCGCCAAAGAAAACTGCGCTGTTACTCTATATGGCCTAAACGTTATAACTTCCGTTGGAGAACTTCCTGTCGGATGATAAAGCGCTTGTCTTGAACATTCGACGTTATATGTAAAAGACTCTATTCTATTTGTCCCACTACCATCGCATTGAATTAAAATATCCTTGGGCCTGACAACCGTTAGTGATCCTGTTTGACTAGCCGAAGAAGATATTAAACCATTGCCAATATTTCCGTATACTGAAAAATCTGCGCTTAAACTTGGAAAGTTGCCAACTGCACATGAAACAGAATATGAATTTAAATAACCAGAAGTGAAACCAAAACTTTTACTTGCCGAATCATAAAGCAAACCGCCGCTTATTGCAGTTGTGCCAGTAAAACCAAGAATGAAATCATTTGGAGATAAATACTTTTGAATACTAAATGAAGATTGCGGTGGGCCAGAAGTAAATGTTCTAAACTTGTTATACCCCAAAACATTAAGATGTTCTATTGGTAAAGAATATCCAAAATTTACATCAGTGACTCCAAATACTTTATAGCCACTGAGGTAAACCTCTGCATCATAATTTGCTGTTGATAACTTTGCCATTATCTACTTCTGAGTGCTCCTCCTAAACGCTTTTCTTCGTTTATGGTTTCTAGCACTACAGCCTTGATCCTTTCAGACATTTTCTTATAATCTATACCGCCTTGGTTTGTATTGCCCTGAGCCTCTGTCTGCGTTCCTTGGCCAGTTACGTTAATGCTAATATTAACGTCGCCCATCATCTTTGCGCCATTATCAGTTGATGTATTTTCGGAAACAGAGCCAACCTCGCCGCCATCCGCAAATCTCGACATACGACCTTGATTCATAGCTTCAAGCATCCTTTTGCCATACTTTGACGTTGCCCCGCGATTCATTATGTATTCACCGCTCATTAACAATGCAGGAATATCATCAGTTGGACCACCAGCTGCATAACGGCGCATAAGACCACCGTAAGCCTTGAATGGGACTCTTGTCATTGAACCAGTAAATGGTCCAAATGCCATTGGACCACTAGTTATATTTGCAGTATTTTTATATAAACCAAGATTTAAATCTGATCTCGGTCCATAGCTGGATGGAATTTTCGGAGAGAGAAATTTACTTGTTCCATAACTTAACGCCGCCGACGCTATTGTTCCGACTAATTGTTGTTGAAACGCTTTTCTTTGCTCTGTTCTATACTTTTCCCTCTCTGCAATAATATTTAATCCTTGCTCTTGCGCAGAGCGAATTTCTTGGTTAATAGTATCTTCATTTAATAAACCAAATCTAGAAAGTCTTGCGCTTTGATCTTCGAGATTAATAAATGCGCTTGAACCACTGCCTCTTAATACATCGGTTGCACCGCTAGTAGTTGTTTGATTAGCGAAAGCTCTTAATTGGTCATAACCAGTTATATTACCGCCGCCACGAACACCAGGAAGAAAGATTCCTCCAGCATTCATTTTTCTTAAATTTTCTATGCCATATTTTTCAACAGCGGATTTCCTCATGACGAATTCGCCATCCATAAGAAGGGCTGGTACATCATCGCGATATCCACTACCGCCACTTACAAGACCACCTTTTGCACCAGTTGCTATCTTAGGAAAGATAGATGGGAAAGCGCTGCTTAAACCAACCATTGCATTATTAGCTGCATTTTGAATAAACGCGCTTTGCATTGATCTTAAAAAGTTTCTAGCAACATCTTGTAAAGCGGTGTTTAAATTTTCTGTTCCTGATATGGCAGCATCTAAAGCTCCAACTATTCCATCTCTAAATCCAAGAGTAATATCTTTACCTAATTTTTGATTGAAGAATTCAACCTCTTGCTTTATTTCGTTTGTGGCTTCTAAAATACCAGCTTTAAATGGACTTTCTTTTCTTAATTTTAATAACTGTAATTGATAAGTATAAATGTCTCTAAATTGTTTCTTTTGTTCTTCGGCTAAAAGATTAGCATCTTGAAGAGAGATATTAAATTTAGCTAGATTTTCTTGTAGATTTTTTATTCTAGAATCTATATCTAAAATTTGATTATCAAAAATACTTAATTTTTTAGGATCACCTAATCCAAAATTTTGATCTATTTCTAACTGATCTCTTTGTTCTGACAAAGCATTTCTTTTTTTCTTTAATTCATCTAAAATATTTGAAAAATTTTTATAATTTTCTGTGGCATCTTCTGCGTCTTTTGTATTTAAAACATTTTGTAATATTGGATTAGTGAAGCCTTCTCCTAAAGCTCCTATTTTACCAACTTCTCCCTCAAAAGATTTTCTTAAGTCTCTAAACGCTCCCTTTGAAGTTTGAGTTAAAGTTCTTTGAACTTGAAGTTGTTGATTTGTTCTTTCGAGTTGAGCATTTACTAAACCTAAATTGTATTCATCTTCTCTTGTCGCAAATGGTTGTCTTGCTATCTTTCTTTCAATATCGGTTAAAGCTGTTCTACTTTTTGTATCTTCTAAATTTTGAGCATTTCTTTCAATCAAGTCAGCAATTTCTTCTTCTATTTGCAGAGAAGATTGAAGGGCCTCAGTTCTTAATTTTATAATCGAGACCTGTAATCTTAATTTAGATTCTAAACGTTCTGATATTTCTAATTCTGAAGCGGAAGTCTCAAGCCCTAATTTTTTCTCTCTATTTTGCTCCATTATAGGGGCTACCATTGATTTAAACGCGGCCAAAGTATCAAAACCTAATTCTTTAAGAGCCTTATCAGTATCTTCGATCTGCTTTCCCGCATCAAGTCTTTCCATTAAGGATTTTAATTTATCCTCATCTAAAGAAGCCAACTTATTATTATTTTTAACTTGAGAAACGATAGATCTAAAACCTTCTGATTGTAAATTTTTAATTTGATTTTCAATATCTTCTTTTTTTATTCCATATTCTACTTGTTTTTGTTCTTCTTCGCTTAACAATGATGCATTAAAAATTTTTTCTGCTGAAATCTTTTTGAATTTTATACTAGCAGCGCTTTCTGCCTGCAATGACTTAAAAATTATATCAGCGGCTGCCTTTTCTAAAGGTATTCTTTTTTCTAATTCTGCATTTTGAGTTCTAGCGTTTAATGATTCTCTATTAGAAATTAGCAATCCTTCGTTCATTGTGGATATGTATCCCTCTACTAAAAATTTTGATTCATCTATTAAACGATTTCTATATTCTAGCAATCCATTAAGAGATTCTGAAATCCTTTCCTCTTCTTGCTGATCCTCTTCGGACAACTTGCCAGTTATAGGATTTATTTTTTGACTAAATTGTCTCAATCTTTTTTGAGCTAATAAAATTTTTTGTTCCGTATCCGCTCTTTTTTTATCTGTCTCTTCTCTTTCTTTATTAATTTCTTGTGCAGCTTCAGTAGTATTCAAACTTTTAGATTGAATTACATTTATTTTATTCTGTACTGATTTTTGAATTTCTGATTGTCTGGTTTGTTCTGCTGCGGCTTTTTCTTCATTTCTCATTTGAACATATTCAAGAATTCCTCCAGCAACAGCGCCAGCAAAAGGTAATCCTTTGGCAAAACCCGCTCCAACTCTTCCTAATTTTCCTAATAGTGGTCCAAATGTATCTTTTCCTAAGCTGCCTAATAATGCTCCACCAGAAGCTCCAGTTCCTACTCTAGAAACAGTGGTCAAAACTTCCCCAAATTTACTAATTGTTCCATCAGCATTTCTAAAAGATGATTGTAAAGTATTAGATGCTAAAATCAATGCGGCAAACGCTGCTCCTAATTTGCCAGAAGAAACTTCAAATTCATTTTCACCTTTATCTAGAACCTTTTTAGTTTTTTTTCTAGTTTTTGCAAAATTTGGTATTTTTGCATCAGAAGGAATCTTTCCATTGGGTTCGTCTCTTGTGTTGATAACTGCAAGACCATTTGGATTTTGAGCATTTCTTAATTTTGTATCCTGAGTAACACGGATTTGACTTGGCCTTAAGCCAGCAGATAATTCTCTGTCTATAGCATCGCCCAAAGCCATATCGTCAACAAAGTTTGGAACATAACCTCTTGCGGCTGCAAGGCCATTTTTTAAAACTTGACTTGCAAATTTTCTGCGAATAGACCCAGAGTCAGATCCTTTTAAATCAGCAGCATATTCTTTATTAATAGAAAAAAGATCTCTAACTATTTTTCCAGATGGGCTAGATAAGTTCGGGAAATCTAGACTATTAGAATTATCTTTAGCCATTGTGCCTTCTGGATGTGTCAAATACCTAACTCCAGCTTCAAATAAACCCCCCGATAATGAATTTACTGCGCTTTGTGCGCCATAACTAGCTTTCCAAGCTTGTTTATAAACATTATCATCAATATTTGTTGAACCTATTAATTTTGCAGTAAGAATTTTACCAATATTTTCTGTATTTTTTTGAAGCTCATCTATATAACCAGGAATACTTGCTGTCTGACCTTTTAATGATTTTAATTTGCTTTCTTTTAAATTGTATACCGGGAAAGACACTGAAGAATATTCTTTATTTTCTGGAATTTGAGGTTCAGCAAATGCAGATGGTTCATCTACTCCAGATGGAATAAGCATTGCAGCTCTACCAATAGAACTAGCTTTTTTTCTACTTGCTTTTTGTGTATTAAAATATTTTAATTCTTCATCTTTTGCTTGTCGCCACCCAAGTTTTATTATTTCTTCTGGGGTTAGATCCCTTCCATCCTTTTTAAACATTCTTAATTGATTTCCTACAAGCAAGGTCTCTCCAGATTCAGTTTTATTAGATGTATCAACTATTTTTCCTCCTATATTTGGAGCGCCTTGTCCTTTCCAAACATAACCCAAATTATAGTTTGTGGCAAAATTAGGAATATACCCACTAGCACCGCGCATCATTTCAAAGTTTCTTGATGTACCTTTTATCTTTGAAATAAAATCAAATTGATTTAATGGCGCGAACATCGTTCCAGAAATTTGCTTAGATGTTCTTAAGTCTCCCTCCATTGGATTTGCGCCAATTCTTTCTGTTCTTCTGGAAAGAACGTTCATATTCGGAGTATAAAGATAAGATACTTTTCCTCCAGATACATTAACGGCATCTAAAATCTGTTGAAGATTTTTTGACATTCCGCCGGTTTTTGTTCTAGCTGCGCCTGATAAAATATCAATTTCTGAAGCCTTGCTTACGTCTGCGGCACTAGTGATGAAGCTTCCTAACCCAGAGCCATAAGTTGATTTGCCAGCACCTGACGGACCAACGATTAAATTCTTTTTAACTTTAGATGATAAAATTGATTTAAGTATAGCATTGCCGTCAGCTGATATTCTGTCAGCGTCATAAACATAACGAGCAAAGTTAGGTATAAATCCACCAGAGGCAGAAATCTTTTTCGCGCCACTAGGCAAACCATATTTTCTAACCATGTCTTGGTTAAAAATAGCAGATCCACCATTTGCAAAATTAGGAACAATATATTCGCTTGTATTTGCAATCATTGTTCCTTTTTTGCCACCACCAAATGCAAAATTAGGAATTGAAACTACTTTAGAAGAAGAACTTGCTCCTCCAACGCCGCGACGAACATCAGCAGCTTCTTGAGCAGGTAAATAACCACTTGCTCCACGCTTTTGAATTCTTCCGCTTGTAGCACTTAAACCACCAGCTAATAATGCTGGGGCCACTGACTTTGCAATATTTTGAACTTGCTGCAAGGCAGTTAATTGACGATTATATACGTTGAGTAAATACTCCTCTTGCTTTCTGCGATCACCACTCAAAGAAAGAATGGTCGCCATTATTTGCTGATCTCTTATAAGAGTATTAACTACAGCCTGTTCAAGAGCCTGACGTTCTTTAAGTTGCTGATTTATTCCTAAAATTGTTTTTAAAGAATCAACGCCAAACTTAGCAATATCTCTAGTCAGTTTGATAAATATAGCTCCAATAATTGGCAATCCAATAGTAAAAAATACATCAGAAATACCCTTAACCAAACCTTTAGCTATGTTCCCCCCAAGACCTTCTGAATCTACAAGCTTGTTAAACCCATTAATAAGGTCGCTAACAAACTTTAATAAAGTAGCTAAATTATCAGTAACTCCAATTTCTGAAAGTTTATTGAAAAGTTGAGTTACAGAAACAGAAGCGCGATTGATTTCTGCGGCTAAAGTTTTATTTAATTCTATCTGTCTTTCGTAAGCTTGGTTGCTGGCTCCAGCAGAAATTGCAACGGCCTGTGTAAATTTACTATTAGCATTATTCAAATCATCAAGAAGAGCAGAAAGAATGTTAATGTTGTATTTACTAGCAACAGCTTCTAAAATTTGAATTCTTTCTCCACCAGCTAATCCTTGAAGTTTTTGGGCAAGTTCTTGTAAAAGTGGAACCGCGCCTTTTAATTGTCCTTGAGCATTGAGAGACTCGATTCCAATATCTCTTAGCGCTTGAACTGTTTCATCGCTTCTTATTCTTGTAAAAATTGTTTTAAGCGCATTACCAATGACTGCGCCACCACGGGCAGTTCTTTCTTGTGCTACTGTAATTGCAGCATTTAATTCATCAAAATTAACTCCAACCTCCTGCGCAATTGATCCTGCACGCGCAAGGCCGTTTGCCAAGTCTTCAGCAGAAACAGCAAATTTAGTATCAACCGCAACAAGCTTGTTAATAATCTGTGCGGTTGTGATTCCAGTTTCGCCAAATGAATTTGCCGCAGCAGTTAGTACATCAACAGCTTCAGCCGCATTTAAGGAAGTGAATCTTGTTAAAGTAAGGGCATCAGTTGTTCTTTTAAGCGTATCTTCGACACTTAAACCTTGACGAGAAAACTCAAGCGCAGCTTGAGCGGCTGTTTTAAAACTTTGACCAGTAAGCTTTCCAATATTAAAAAGCTCATCTCCAAATTTTGATAATTCTTGTCCGCTCCTTCCACTTATTGCCGATATATCTGCCAGTGTTTTTTGAACTTCTATACCTGTTTTTAACAAATCAGAAAATGCATTTTGCACTCCATTGATAATGCCAACTGAAGCTCCGAATGCCAAAACACGGGCATTTGATGCTGCAATCGACTTCTCAAACTCAGTTGCTAATCCACTTACGCGCCCAAGGGGCTGGGCTAAATTTTTAAATGCAGACGGGTCAATATTGGCTGGAATTTTAATCGTGCCAACACTTTTAACTCCTTGTTGAATAGAAGCTTCTAAACCAGATTGAACTACTGGAAGTGATATACCTTTAGCCATCCTTTAACCTTTTGAGATATTTACACCCAAAAAGTTAAGCTTCACCGTGCAATTTCATAAGCTCTTCCATATTCATAACCTTCTTGCCTTTCATGACTTGAGAAAGAGATTTTGCGCCAGATCCTTTTATTTCTTCTATTTCTTCTTTAGTTGCGCCAAAAATAGCTTCTGCACTAGCTTTTTCTTTATTTTTTTCTTTAGATTCGTAGTTCTTTTTGGCTTTTGACTTGTCGGTATACTCGAAAAGCTTTTCTGGATCTTGTCTTATGCTGTCAGGTATATATTCATTAGTCTCAAATATATTTTTAAATATCTTACCGTATATAGTTGTTCTAACTTGAAAGTCAGTAAGTTGAACCATAGGCTTGCCCCAAAGTTGCATTGGCTGATCTAATACCATGTAATAGGGATGAAAGAAATCTAATAACGCAATTTTTTGTAAATTAAGCTCTTTGAATTCATCCATGTATTCATTAAAAAATAAAATATATTCAACAAGATCTTCGTAAGTCATTTCTTCAAAATCCTTTTCGCTAAAAAGCTTTTGTTTCAACCCTTCGTCTTTAAATAAAGATTCGTATAGAACGTAATCATTAGATCTATTGCTGGCATACTCTTCTGCGGTTTTACCTAAAACCTCTTTTCGTTGCGATATTTTTTTAGCAAGCTTTTGGCGCTCTTCATCAATCTGTTTGGAAATGGCGTCTATTTCTAATTTTCTAATAAGATTCTTTTTTGTTAAAATTAATCTGTCTATATATTTTTTTGATGTATCAATTTCTTCTTCTTCTTTTTCTGACCAAAATCCTTCTTGTATTACATTCTTTAATGCATCATCTTCTGATGGAATACCAGAAGTTAAAGCATAATCGTGAAACTCTTGAAAACGAAAATCGAAGAAAGCTTTTTCAGCTATCCCCAAATGTTTTATAAAAATATAACTATCTTTAAATTTTCTTTTAGAAAAACCTCTAACAATTTCGTCGAAAATAAGAAACAGTTTACTGTTCGTCAAACTTTCCCGTTTCGATGTCATTGTCTAATTTTTCAAAATCTTCACGTTTTGCATTCTTACTGAAGAACCAAAAAGACATAAATGTTGCGAGTTTGCGATAAGCTTTTGTATAAAGTTCATCTGCATCCTCATCCATTTCATGCAGAGCTTCAAGTTTTTGCTCTGTAGTAGAACCTTTAAAAAATGGCTCAATATTTCCATCGGGCATAATTTGTGTATGCGCCATATGTAAACAGAACCAACGAATCACATTATTTTGAGCGATATTGTCTGCCGTATTTTCAAATAGTGTTCGATAGCTAGATTCAACTTGAACCATTCTAAGTCTTGTAGTTGTAATTTTATTGATAACCGCCGCTTCTGCCTCTTTGTCGTAATCAGCCTTTGACGTTAATCTCAAAAGATCATTTTGATATTCAGTAATCTTATTATAGAGAAAAACAAGCTCCTTAGCATCTTCCTCCGATAACATTCCTCCCGTATCAGAGTATTTTTTAGTTAGCATTCCTTTTGTCAAAATGCCCTTCTTAATACAGTTTGACATTTCAATGCTAAATTGCAGTTCTGCATCCTCAAGATTTCTACGGGAAGGCTGTTTGATGATAATTTTGACCGGGACCTCTTCCTTAATTTTTTGTGTAACAGTAATTTTTTGACCGTTCTCTTCTTTTGTTTCGGTCTTTTCAACTTCTTTGTTGATTTTTACGATGTAACTAAATAGCTCTTTCATTGTTTAAAGGTGTGGTGAAATTCTACTCTAGTGCTATCCATCTCAGAAATAATCTTTCGGATAGCTTCATTTCCCATGTCTAAAACGCGCTTTCTATAAAGCGTCATTTTCTCTTCATCTAGGTAATTGGCCTGTTTGACAACTGGCTTGAATGAATCAGGGGCAGAAGAGTACAATAGAGCAAATTGCCTATCATGCTCATGCTTAATATCTTCTAAAATAATAAGCATCCTCTTGAACAAGTCAGAGGTGTTCACTTTTACCCTATCGTTAAAATATTCCTTGCCTGTCATACCTTTTACCTTACTATATAATAGTTTAAGTATAGAAAGTGTAAAGTAAAATATGGCGACTTCCTATATTTCGGCTTCTCAAAAAGAATACATTAATACAATTTTTGATAATGTTTTCGAAACCTTTGCCCGTGAAATAACTATTTACATGAATCCAGAGATGACGGTAATGACAACATCTCCAACATTTAATTATTTATATAGTTCTGATGTTGCAAATGCAGCCAATAAACCTTCTTATACTGTAAAATCTTATAAATTTAAAGCAAAAATACATTACTTATCTCAAGAACAAAGTATATTTCCTGGTGCAGAAGCTCAACAAAGAATCGTGTATCCAGTTGGATCTGTAAAAATCAAAGTTGGTGGCGATGCATTCCCATATCTTAAAGAAGCAAGAAGAATAGAATTTGATGGAAGAAGATATTCAATCGTTTCAGATTACCAACCATTTGGTATTTTTGGACCAAGATATTATTCTTTTATTTTATCTCCAATTGATGAATAATTATGTTAAACATTCCAAGAGATACTTCTAGTAAAATAAATAGAGATGCTGCTGATATAATTAGAAAATCTGTTGAAAAATCTCTTTTATCGCAATTTGAAAAAATTAAGGCAGAAATGATTAAGGAGTTTTTGAATCATCCAGTTACTGAAGAAATAAAAAAAGGTGCAAACGCACAAAATATCAGTGGTACATTAAATGGATATGGCAATCTATTTTCCTATATTGGATTTTATGATGGCGATGATCCAATTGAACCAGTTTTAGAAGAATTTAAAAAAAGCACAATAGTTTTTTCTAGATTAGTAGAAGGAGGTGCAGTTTGGAATATTTATCTTCCCGATAAAGAAGATATTTGGGCAGCTTCTCCTATGCCTTGGGCTATTGGTAGAAGTTGGGCCAAAGGTATAGAAACAGGCATTTCTGGCGTAGGATATTATTTATATACACAAAGAGAAAAATTAAAAAATTCTAGATCTGGAACAGCTATACAAACATCAACTAGAATTGGAAAACCTAGATTTAAAAATGTAAAATATATAAGTGATATACTCGGCAAATATGAGAAAAAAATATCACAATTAAATGAAACATCAATATCAACATAATGTAACAACCTCATTTGCAATGTGGCTTGATCACCACTTGCTTAAAAAAGGTGAAGCATATCAAAATCAAACTGGCGTTTTAAGTTACTATTCTGATACTAGATTACCAAGCTCGTACAAAGCATTTGGTAGTTTATATAAACAATGGGTATTTGATTCAAGTATAACTGGCGCAACAGTGCCTAGTGGAGTTTATGTAAATGGATCTTTTAAAGGAAGAGGCGATGGTTTAGTCATTGATTACTTAAATGGTAGAGTTTTAGCTACTGGCAATGGAATTCCAACAGGAGCAACAGTAACTGGCAGTTTTGCAGTTAAAGATTATAATATCTATTTAACTAACGAAAACGAAGAAGACTTAATCATCGAAAATAATAATTTGGCGGCAAATGAAAAGTTTCCTTGGACGGGTAAATATGTTCAACCTTACGACCAAGCCATTCCCGCTATCTATCTAATTACAGAAGGCTTTCATAATACGCCATTTGCATTAGGAGGAGAAGACGAAAGCCGCTCTCATTTTAAATCAGTAATTTTTGCAGACTCTCCATATAGCTTAGATGGAGTCTTATCAATTTTTGCCGATACTATGCAAAAAGCTTTTAAATTAAAAGATTTTTCAACTTATCCTATAAATGAATTTGGAGATGTTAAAACTTCTCCATATATTTATGATGATTATTATGACAATCCAACGCCTCAAGAACAAATGTTTATTGATCATGTTGTAGTATCAAAACTTAAAGACTCTAGATCAAGAACTCAGAACCCTAAATCATTCGTTGGATTTGCTGATTTTGAGATTATTAAATATAGATACCCAAGGGCTTAAATATTCCATTTATAGGTAAAAAAATGTAAAGTACTTCAAACCTTCTTAAACTATGTCACGCAATAGAGTAATTTACCAATCGGAGGCTCTCTTTGTTAGCGACGGCACGCTTATTCCAACAGCAGTTCACGCCGCAAATAAAATTAAGCAGCTTCACCGTGTACAATCGGCTAATTACGGTTTCTCCGTAGCTCGCCAAGACGTTAATCAATTCGGCAATCTTGCCCGTATTGACGCTATCATTCTTGAACCTCCCACAGTTAATCTGGACTTCACATATTACCTGCACTCAGGTAATAATGAAACAGCACTTGGTTTCAGCGTAGGCACTGGTCTCGGAACCACACGCTCTTTCATTTCGGGTCTGATTGACGCTACTCAAACGGCTGACACTTCGACCCTTTCTGGCCGTAACTTCCATATCTTTACTGCCCCAGAAGGTAACGACGCCAATAATGCTGCTGGTGTAGCCTTTACAGGCGATCAAGCTAGCACAATCACAATCGGCAACGGATTCGTTACAAACTATTCACTTGAAGCTTCTGTAGGTAACCTTCCAACAGTTTCAGTTTCAGTAGAAGGTCTGAATATTAATGTTGTTGAAGGCAGCACAGGAGTTCTTCCCTCATTAACTGTAGAAACCAGCACTGCGACAAGTAATGGATTTACTCTTCCAACACCTTCTAGCGGTGATATCGGAATTTCTGCTCTCCGCCCCGGTGACATTGTAATGGAACTTGCTGATCCAGTACTGACAGACATGCCCACAGGCATTGATACTGGCAATACTGCGGCTCACATTCAGTCCTTCTCAATTGAGGTTCCAATTGGCCGTACAACTCTGCAACGCCTCGGCACTCGCTTCGGTTTCGCAAAGGTTATCGACTTCCCAATCGAAGTAACTGTAAACGTTTCCGCTACTCTCGCTGACCTTAGACAAGCTGGTAATTTGATTGATCTTGTAAATGCTGACACTACAAAGACCCTGCTCTTCAAGTTCAAAGATCCTTCTGGAAGCGATAAGATCTGCTATCAGGTCAAAGGCTGCAAGCTTGTAAGTGAAAACTTCTCAAGCTCAATCGGTGACAACAAGAGTGTTGATCTGGTCTTCACGACTCAGATCGGTGCGCCACAGGATACTACTAATGGCGTATTCGTAGCTACAACTGTATAACAATACACAAATAAAATAAACTAAAAACCCCCGAGAAATCGGGGGTTTTTTATTACCATTTATCTATTGGACACCTTGCAGCTTCTAAGGAAGCTTTTCTTTGCATAACGCATCCGCATTTAGAGCATTTATCTTTTTCTAATATATACTCTGAGCAAGTTTGGCAAATGTTTATTCTTTCGTTTTTCTTTTTATCTGTTGCAAAAAAAGAAGCTGTTCTTACAGCATGTTCAGCTACATTAAAAGCTGTTTTAGAGGCTTCTTTGACGACCTCTAATGGGTTCATGGAGCAGATCCGCTAGGTGTCGGAGCAGAGCCACTAGGAGGTGGCTTTTGATTAATTATAGTAGTATATAATTCCGAATATCCAGACAAAGGTCCATCAATAATCGCTGGAGGATTAAATACATTTGCGCAATAATTTACAATATACAAATCATCGCTTCCCCATTGATCATAATCTTCTTTTGGCATATCGATTCTAGAAGCATAAACAGGAATGCTATTTTCGTCTGTTAAAGCGCAATTAATAACGGCTTTTTTACCGCCCATTATGAAAATAGTTGGCACTTCAATATTAACTGCTGTTTTATCGTTGTATATCCAAGGTTGAATTTTAACTTTCATAAATTATACATTTTTTGTGTTTGTTGCGGGGAAAGATCTGCTGATGCTAGTGTCTCCCCAAATTATTCTAACTGCACCAGCTGCTCCAGCGTAACCAAAATTTGTAGATACTGTGCCTCCACAATCATCTGAATTATAACCGCCAATCGCACCGCCGCCTCCTCCTTTTGCGTTCCCTCTTGTTCCAGATCCAGCTATATTTGTTGCGGAGCCATCGCCTCCATTATAGCCTTCATAATGTGAATTTGGATCTCCACCTGCTCCTCCTACACCATTATCTCCTCTGCCATAAAGATAAGTGCTGCCGCCATTACCAGATTGATAACGATTCCAGCATCCATCGTCATAACCGCCGCCGCCGCCTCCAGATGCGCCATAGGTTCCATTTCCTCCTTGATTCTCTTGTCCTCCACCAACACCTCCTGTAGAAGTTTGTCCCGAAGCAGAATAACCACCAGCGCCACCTCCAGCACCACAGGCATCACCATATGCTCCATTAGATAAATAATCAAAAACGCTTGTTGATAATAATCCTGTTCCAGATCTGGCAATCGATGATGCGCCACCATTTGTTCCAACACCATTTATTGTTCCTCCAGAACCACCAGCACCAACAACAATTGTCAAAGTTTCTCCAGGTGTAACTGAAATATTATTTCTATAAAAAAAATAACCTCCTAGTCCACCCTGTCCTCCAAAATCGCAGCCTCCACGGGGACCACCACCACCGCCATTAACTGCTACTGCGCATATAGATGTTACTCCAGCAGGAACCGTCCAACTATAAGTGTTAGGCGTTGTCCATTCTACTTGGCTAGCTGGAGCAGCATTACTTTTACCCCAACCATCACTCATTGAAATCGCACTTCCTGCTGTTGTTTTTTGGAAAAGCGATCTTACATCCGAATCATTCAATGAGACGGTTTGAGTATATGGCGAAGCCTTACCCAACTCTTGGTTGACGTTATTCATTGAAATAGCGCCTGATGAGGGTAAGGCCACGACAATTACTTATTTATTGTAGTATTAGGGAGCTATACCGGATGTTGGCGCGCCAGAGGGAGGAGGATCCCAGGGGAATGCGCCAGCATTAACTTCAGAAGCGACATTTTTCTTCTCGTCGATTTGACGAGCAATTTGCTCGTTTACATGCTGCTCGTAAGAGCCAACAACAACCGCCTTAATCCATTCTAGGACTGCGGCTTCTGTCAGCTGCTCAAAAGAAACAAATGAAGAAGGATCTAATTTAGCTGGATCAAATGGGGTAGCGCCAGAGAAAATTCCAGTGTTGCCACTCTCATCTGTTCCAATTTTTTGCCAGTGGGTTTGAAAAACAACATCGTTTAAATTACCGACGTTGCGTTTTTTTAGGGATGTTAATTTCCATGTGTAGGTGATCATAGACTTAATAGGATTATAATTTATTTTTTAATGATTTCAATTCATTAGAAAGTTGTTCGATTTGAGTTTGCTGCTCTTTAATGGCCTCAATAAGAAGAGGAATAAGCTTTTCATATCTTACTGTCATGTATTTATCGCTAATTGGGGCAGGGGCTATAATTTCGGGTAATACAGCTTGGACCTCTTGGGCTGATACGCCAACTTCGCGTTTTTTATCGTAGCCCAAAGCAACTGCCGTTTCATTAGCTTCAAAATAGAAACCAGAAAGTGACTTTACTTTGGCAATTGGATCTTCAATTTTTCCGAGTCTAGTTTTTAAGCGTTCATCGGAATAGTAAGCTGTGATATTATTTGTGGCGCGAATTTCACCTGTTGTTCCAGATACGGATGTTCCTACTCCAAGAGAATTCACCGTCACCAGATTCATCACGGAAGTATTATTTCCATCAAAATAATATGCAGTATTGTTATAATCGTAAATATAAGGAGTGCGGATGTGGTTATATGCATATACAATTCCATCAGTATCGCATCTAAAAGACTCATTTTGTGCACCATAAAATGTTCTGAATCTTCTACCGCTATAATAATTGGCATAGATATCATATCCGTTGAACGCATCAATATGAAGATTTCCATAAAGATATATTCTACCATTAGTACTAGGATCTGATATTCCTCCTGCAACCTGTAAATTATTTAGTTTACTTGTGCTATTTGGATCTACATAATAGCCACTATCATTTTGATCGTAAAAAATTGTGCCATAAATAGATCCTCCGCCGCCATTTACTCTTCCATACACCATTGGATACAACCATCCAGAATAGTTGTCATTAGCCCATTGAGTTTTGTACGTAATATCTCCTGTATGTGCGGCGTATAGTTGGAAAGAATGGTATTCTGTTCTCCAACTTAATACTGATCCATATGTATAAACGCTGCTTGGATAATTGCTAAACCCACCTGCAGCAAAATTATTCATTTGGGTCACTGTGAATTGGCCTGTGGTATTCGTCAAACTTTGCCAATCCGACACTGAATTTACATAACTCACCGTTCCAACATAATAATTGTCGTTGCGAGGCTGAATTAAAAGACGGTTAAGATTTGATGTGCTGGCAGGATCTACATAATAATTGGTATCGTTACTATCATAGAAAAGCGGTCCTCTGATGCTTGTATCGGATTGCCAATAGCCAGAATCATCGCACCAAGCTCCCCATCCGCTAGACTGATTCAAAAATCCAATTCTATTTGAATTGTTGTGAATAACTCTTTGGCCTTCGTCTGTATCGCCCATGTAGATATAGGCGTCTGTGCGTCCATTTGCTACAATTATATTTCCAGCAAAATTCGCGGAGGTTCCAGTGCTTGCTGGGTCTATATAATAATTGGTATCATTACTATCATAAAATAGTTGGCCTCGAATAGAAGAGCCATCGGCAAGAGTGTAATCTCCACTGACCACTCTTAATCTCCAAGCTCCGCCATCATTTAGAAATCCAATATGATTATTACTATCGGCATAAACGTATCCGCGTATAGTTCCTTGGTGTCCGCCAGATCTTAAAATAATTCCAATATTGCTCGCGTTATTTCCTGCTAAATTCCAAAAATCATTGCCCGTTGCGTACCAGTGATTGCCATGAGTTTCATTATATAATCCTTGGTTTCCATAGTTTCTAAACCAGCCTCCAACATATACAGAGTTAGCAATATTGGCGTTGCCAGTTGGATCTACATAATATCCAGTATTATCATAATCATAAAAGACTGTACCACGTATATCAGAAGTCGTTACAAGTCTTCCACCGCCCCAAGCTCCCTTGAATGTTCCATTCTCAAGGATGAGCATACCGTGAGATGCAAGATTTCCTGCCGCACCACCTGCGTTTGGATGAGACCACGCAATACCGTAAAGAGTTCCTACGCCGTTTCCATCATCTGGAAGTTTATAGGATTCTCCCATCGCAAATACCCCCTGATAGCGAGTGGATGCGTATGTTCCAATGATTCCTTTTCCGTAATTATTAAATTCAATATTTCTGCCGAATGTGATTTTAGTGGTATCATTCGTGGCATACTGCATCAGCGTGCTATCGGTTCCACCATTGCGTGAATACCAATAGTGCGTATATCCTGAATCCCAATACCAGTGTGCTCCATACCAGTTACTGGTATCTTCTCCAAAGTACAAATGGCTATCACCGCTGTCAGAAGCTCCTACTTGCAGAATATCATCAATGCGTGTTGTCGTGCCGCTGCTTTGTCCAAGACGAGTATTTCCTGTTGTGGTAAGTCCTCCATACAAATATAAACTATTCAGATATGATGTGCTATTACCATCAATATAATATCCAGTATTATTATTATCGTAAAAGATCGGAGATCTAATATCCGCTATACCATAAACACGGTTGTAATATATCTCGTTGGTGCCAATGTAATATGTGCTTTGATTATTTAGATATAGGTTACCGCTTACACTTTTCAGCAGATCCCATCCTGCCCAGTTTCCGTTCAAAAATCCATAACCGCTGCTATCTCCGTATAATTGAAATTTCCAATTTCCATTAAAATCATAACCACTTATGCCAATAGCCCCAGATTGCTGTCCAGCTTGAAGACGTAAATTGGATTGATTGTTAAATTGAAGATATGGACCAAATGAAGCTCCACTGACAAAACTTACGGTATTTACCCTTGATGTGCTAGCAGGATCAACGTAATAATTTGTATCATTGTAATCATAAAAGATTGGTGAACGCATCGAACCAAAAGCAAAAAGATTACTGCTTGAATCTATATAACCTTTTTGCGCATTTGCAATTCTAAATTCAATGTTACTTTCTGCACCAAGCGTCAGAGATGTGTTATTGTATATGCCGGGACAACCCCACGCGGCACCTAAACGAACAGTAGTCCCACCTCCTTCAGCGTTGGCAACAAAAATTCCACTGTCAGTTGTAGAAAATGTTACGCGATTACTTGTACCACCGCGCAGAACAAATCCACCATTTGCTGGATCAACATAATAATTTGTATCATTACTATCATAGAAAATTTGGCCATATATACCTCCACCAACACTAATATTATTTGGAGTCCTTAAATTTCTTAAATCACCAGAAATATTAGAGAACGATTCAGTAGTTGTGATTGAGGCGCTGTAAGTTCCGCCAAGATCCATTTGATCATTGTAATATGAACCATTTTGAATTTTTCTCAGACGAACCTGGCCATAACTCCAACTTGAACCTGATGTTCCTATTACAATGCAATATTGACTATCTTTTACTCCAACGCGAACTTGTTTATCAGTATAGCCTATAACTTCTGAACTAATATTATACCAAGCGCCGTTCCAATTATGACCAGCAACCGTAACTGTACATGCGCTATTGCTGCTGTATTCATAAATATCAACTACAGCGTGAATCATTCCATAGTTACCAGTATTTCCTGGGAACTTAATAATAACCATTCCAGTGGCTGATCCGCTTTGCGCCCATTCAACATTCGGATGAGCGAAATTATTTCCCTGCTCAATCGCTCCCGCGATTTGTAATGAAGTTGTTGTTGATGCAGGATCTAAACGAAAATTAGTATCATTATAGTCGTAAAATACTGGAGCATAAGCATTTCCTATAACAGTTAGATTACCTGGGGTTTCAATTGGAGTAACGCCCCAGCCAAGATCTCTACCTAAACGTATTACGTTTGTTCCTGATCCTCTAAATTCAAACGCAGAAGCTAGACGATGTCCAGAATCGTGAATTACAAATTCCCAATTATCGGCGCAATTTGCAAGAATACCGCCCTGCATTGTTCCAGTCCAACCACTAGTGTATTGGTAATTTGTATCTGTTCTACCTAATTCTAAAGCGCCAGCTTGAATTGATGCGACATACGGAGCATTTCCTACCGACAATTTTGACAATACACTTGTTGATGCGGGATCAGCATAATACGCGGTATCATTTGCATCTTTAAATATTGTTGCGCGAATTTCATTGTTGGTGATGATTGCTTTGTCATTATATGCACGAAGCCAGGTGCTATCGGTCATATACCAACCGCCACCATGCGTTTCAAAATAATATCCTTGATTTCCGCTTACTCTAAACCATCCGCCATTAGCGTATATGTCGCCAACAGCATGAAGAAGATAACTAGGTGTTGAGGTTCCAATACCAACATTTCCACCGTATCCAGCATTAAAAAATGTATTGTCGCCACTATAAGTTCCAATTTGAGAACGAACAACTCCGTCAACAAGAACTTTAATTCTTCCTCCAGCTACACCACTATAATCAATTATAGCTACATTATGTGAACCGCTTTGAGTTTTTACTGTAAGTGTATCTTCTATAGTTGTAGCGCCGTTTACAAATAAAGTACTATCTACATAAGCAGTTCCTTGAACTTGAAGTTTGTAACCAGGACTTGTTGTTCCAATACCAACACTTCCATTGGCAGTAATACGCATTTTTTCACTCTGATTCCCAGTCTCAAAAGAAATATATGCGGTTGATTTATTGGTGGCAATTCTCAGCCAATCGTTTCCGTAATTACCATCAAGGAATGCAATTTGATTTCCACCACTATTCAATTCCAAATATGATGAAAGTGCCGAGGTTGCTGAGTCGATAGTTACTCTTGCTCTTCCACTTGAAGTTCCAACTAGAATGCCAGCCGCATCTGCACTTCCGTAAACATGAAGTTTTTGTGAAGGAGTTGTAGTTCCAATACCAACATTACCGTCTGGAGTAATTGCCATTCTTTCAATTGGACGATCAGCAGTACCTGTTGTTGGTTTTGTGGCAAATACCAAGGCAGACAATTCCGCACCCGCAATTGATGTTAGACGAAGACCAATCCATCCGTGAGCCGAAGCATCATACGTTGTTCCAGAATAATTGAACAAATGATTGAACGCCAATCCTGGAAAATACGAACCAATCGTTGGATTTCTTTGAGGGTATGGTCCTATTATAAGTGCATCCAGCGACGATGTTATACTACTTGATCCCGTTGATGCTCCTGTGATACCAATCGATCCGTTGTATACGTGAAGTTTTGTAGAAGGGCTTGTTGTGCTTATACCAACATTACCATTGCTTATGATGCGCATTCTTTCGGATACATCAGCGCCAGATGGGGCTGTATAGAATATCATTTCTCCATTGTCACTTGCGTCACCGCCGATGCTAATTTGCGCATTTCTTGCTCCACCAGTTCTGCTTGTTCTTCTTGATTCAAGCAAGAGATATCTGTTTGTTGTGGTTGTTTCAGCTACAATTAGATTATTGTTATTACTTCCAAGTTTAAGTGTAGCACCAATATTACCATTTCCTGTATCAAAATTTGTCGTTCCTATACTTACATTTCCAGCCGCAACATTAATATTTCCATTATTTAATATCAAATTCGCAACATTTGCTCCGGTTGAAATAAGTTCTAATGGATATCCACTTTGATCTCCATTGTGGTGTATTTTACCGAATCGTATTCTTGATGGTCCGCCATCATATTGAAACACAATTTGACCAACAATATTACTTGCGCCGCTAGCATGTGTTGCGGTGATAGCATGACCTTCGCCAGGACTCCAGCCACCATGCAAATCAATGTCACGATAAGTTGTAGCAGAGCCTTGTCCAGCTGCAATGTTTAATTGAGCATGATAACCGCCAGACCAATCCCAAGCTGTACCAAGCGACATTTGCCCAGTATCATTTCTTAGTGATGCGACGTTTGTACCAGCTGACCCTCCCGTTGCATATCTCCAAACCCAACCGCGACCACTAGTATCCATTATATAATACGTGGCGTATCCATTGGTCATCAAAGTATTTGTTCTACCAAAAATAGAATTCCAACTCTTAAAAAGTGACAATGAAGTGGTAGCGCTTGGGCTACTCCACATTGAAACACCACCAGTCATATTATCAGCATCGTTTGCGGAATTTGAAACAATTCCATTTGATATTGCTGCATTTCCAACAACAGTCAATTTTTCACCAGGATTTGTCGTACCAATACCAACATTACCACTATTAAACCATTGATTTGAAGTGTCAAATTGTAGCCTATTTGCTCCACTATAGTTGAACGACAAAAGACTATCTCCCGCGTTATTTGTTAATATAAAATCTCTGGTTGGATTTGATAGATATATTTGAGAATATCCACCTGCTGTCGTTGTTGAAACTTTAAGTTGAGTTGGATTTGCGGAGGACGCAATCGATAAAGATCCAGCTGCGCTACGATATAAATTTATATCTGTTCCAATTCCAATACCTCCAGCCACAGTTGTATGATTTGCCAATTGCAACCTACCATTACTTGAACTGGTAGTTTTACCTAAAAGTAAATTCGCCCCAAACTGTCCAACTACAACCCTATTATCAGAAAATACTTCAAAAGCCGGTAAACCAGATATGTCATTTACCGACATTAAGCTACCGCTTAAACTATCAGCGATGCTAAAAAGGGAGCCGTTGGCTCCATTCCAAGCGATTGAACCATCAGCCAATACTTCCAGTTTAATTGTACCTGCGGAAGTGCCTGTAAAATCGATCTTTGGGTTATTACTTGTACCCCTATTTGGAGTTATGACGATGTCTGGCATAATTTAAATTCTTTATATATTTACACGGAATAACGGCTTCTCTGGGAGTTAAAGTTCTTAAGAATTTCAGTGTCCGAAAGCGCTCTATTATAAATTGCTGCTGCATATATATCACCTTCAAACATATTGCCATTTCCCCAAGCCAATTCATACCCTGTTCCAACATATATTTGACCAGTATTCAAAGAAATTGCACTTGTAACACCTGTATTAATGGTAGACACTAATTGAGCATTTATATAAATTTTCACAACTCCAGTAGATTGGGTCCATGTTCCAGTAAACATTTTATTGACACCATCATTTATATTACCAGCATATAAAGCTTCATAATTACTAGAGCCAAAACCAAGCCATAAACCATAACGGCTATTATTTTTATAATTCATTAATTTTATACCGTATTGATAACCAGGATCAGTACAGATTACGGTATTGTGCGGCCCAGTATTTGCACCTGATTTTGTTGGTTTTATCCAAGCAGTTAAAGTTTGATCACTAGTTAAGTTGCAATTATTTGCTGTTGTTATGTAATTATTACCAGACCAATTTAAACCAGAAGTATTGGTGTAAGTGGTCATTGTGGATAAATTTAAAGTAGAATTACCAGTTAAATCAAGTAAACCTTGAGTGTTAGATCTAGTTCCAACTGTAAATTTTGTTGGTGCAACTTTATATTCATATTGAAGTCCAGTAATATAAAATGTTTTATATGGCGTTGTTGGAGTGTAGCTTGAATGTGTACTTATGCCTACACATCCAACCCAACCTCCAGCTCTGCCTTCTATATTTGCGCCAACATACAACCAACCAGGAAAGCCACTGACTTCAACACAAAATGCATTTCTATTACTAATGCCTCCGCCATATGTAATAGCTTTAGTGGAAAGATTAAAAGAAACTTGATTGCTGCCATCACCTAACATACCAATTGTAAAATCAGTTATAGAATTTAAAGGTTTAACATAACAAGATATAGAATGCGCTCCTGATTCTTCTCCTCCTCCCATTGAGCTTAAATGATGAAATCCAGCCGTTCCACTTTCAGAGCATAATGTCGCGCCAAATCCTATTGGAGTAATTATTGAGCCATTGTATGTTTTTGTAAATCTTGTGGGATTAGATGTCCATTCTCCGCCATGTGAACCATCTGCATAATTAGTCCCAGTATAATTTGAAATTTGCTGATTGCGATTTGTCGTTGGCTCACCCACATAACTTTTTGGCTCTTTTGTATCAAAATAAAATACAAGTCCATTATTATTAGTTTGAATTGGACCTTCTATCATAAACCAAAGCGCCCCCTTAGCGCGTTGTAATTTTGTAAAATTTCTCCATCAGAAAGAATTTTATTATAATGAGCAAAACAATAAAAATTACCCAGCATATACTCGTTAGTTCCTCCAGCATCATAACCTAAATTTAAAACTGTATTATAAGCCGATACCCATCCGGTTCTTGTTGCAGAAGTTTGTTTAGAGCCATTAATTGTAGTTGTTATACTATTTCCAGAATAATTTAATTCTATAGCTACAATCGCTATTGTATTGTCAGTGATACTTCCAACTGTATATCCAGGATTATTCAGTTCATTATAATAGCAAAATATACCACCAGAACCTTTTCCTACATATAAATTACCACCACTTCCGCCTCTATAAGAAAATATACAACGCTGACCTCCAGAATATAAAGGTAGTTTTACTACAAAAAATATTGTGGAATCATACAATCTTATTATGTTGCTAGGAACAGATATTGGTATATAATCATTTGTGCCATCTAAAACTATACTGCCACCGTTAGCACTATTAAATGTTGGCCCATTTGTTAATGTTCCGTTAGCTCCACTACCACTTAAATCTGTCCAAGCAGTTCCACTTCCTGGATAACTATTAAGATTAGCCGCATCCAGCAACATTACCAAACCATCTGTGGTTATTTTTGGCCCATTATGATAACTCATTTATAATCCAAAGCGTCCTTTCGTCGCGTTGTAATTTGAAAGAATTTCAGCTGTAGTAAGCGCTTTATTGTAAATTTTAACACTATAAACCCTTCCATTAAACCATCTTTCAGCTGATGTAGAAAAACCTCTACCTATCTGAACGTTGCCAAAAGAACCAGAATGTGTATACGTCTGATTTGCAGATTGAACTTGCGCTCCATTATAATAAGATGTAACAAGATTACCAGATTTAGTTATAGAGGCGCAATGAATTGGCGTAGCGCTCATACCAGAAGATATAACTGTTCTACTCTCATAATTTCCAGATGTATCACCAACTACCCATACTAGATTGCCAGAATTATTCTGTTCAAGTCTTGGTCCTATGTTACTATAAGATCCGTTATAAACTAGCCAATTACAGTCTATTGGATTTCTGTAATTAGCTACATTATCGGATTTAAAACAAATCTCAACAGTATAATTTGAAAATTGAGCGCCCAAATTTCCTGCGCTAATATAATCATCTACTCCATCAAATAAAAAATAATTATCTTTTGAACCGAAAAGCGGTAAACCAAAATTTAAATGGGCAACTTGAGATGGGTTTGTAGTGTAATTTTCATACGCCCAACCATAATAATTACCCGCTCCCAATCCGGGCTTTCCTATTAGTATCCATTCTGGCGCAGCAATATAATCAGAATCAATATATCCGGCTGGCTTGCCAAGATCGGTTAAAATATCTCTTACGGCTTGAGTATATCTATCTGCTCTGTGACTTCCAATCACAATGAATGTAACGTCTGGATACTTTGTTTTTACATTGTTGTAATCGGTAACAAATTTTGCTAATTCATTTGCATATCCAGTTTCTGCGCCGGTATAATTATCATAACAATGCCCAGACAAACGAGCACCATTAAACTCTCCTTCAATCCAAGTATTTGTTATATTATTCCAAGCGTATAAATGAAGCGCTCTACTTGTATCATATGTTTTAGTTCCAGATCTTACATTATATCCGGGAGTAATGCCATGTCTTCCTGCCGCATCTCCTCCATAATTTCCTTCTGGATAATCAATGGCAAACGCTGTATAATAAGTTAAATTTCCTAGTCTTACTCCACCCGCATCAGTTATAACGTCAGATGGCGAAGCCATGTTTTTGACCAGCTGGGGAGCGCCATTAAATCCCCCGCACCCAAGCGCGGATATTCCATTACGACTCGCAGCGTCCAAGCAAAAGACCAACCCATCCGTGACAATTTTCGGTGAATAATAAGTGGCCATTGTTATGCATCTATTTCAACTTGGAGCTTCTCGACATCTGCACGTTCAGCTAAGATATAGAAGAAGCAGTTAATGTTCTTCGCCAGCAGATTCTCGTTGGCAATATATACTTTATTATCTTCAATCTTCTCAACGTAAAGTTTTTGGTGGGAGCCAATTGGGGTAAGTTGAACAGAAATAGACTCTGGATCAACAAGTTTAGTCCAGTAATCCGGGAGTTCAATTACTTTTGATGTTGTTTTACCACGAATATAAACGCCATTTTCTGGGCCTTCAAGTGAGCCATAGCGCAACTTCTTTCCTTCTTTAGTGGGGTGAGAGATTACGAAGCTCTTTGTTGTGGCTGCGAATGATCCGTTGACTTCGAGTTTGTATGCTGGAGCTTGAGTTCCAATACCAACATTACCATTTGCCAGATAAGTTATTTTATATGCCCAAGCGCTTCCGTCGTATGTAAAGAAATCTAATCCATTGCCAGATGCATTTAGCTGCCAATTATATGCCCGAGTATTTGCCGCGTTAGCAATATATAGAGTACTTGTTACCGATGCTCCACCGTCTTTGAAAATTCTCAATCCATCGGTTGTTCCATCAATTCGAACAGTCCCCGAAACATGAAGTTTTTCTCCTGGAGAAGTTGTTCCAATACCAACACTTCCACCATTGAGCAATACCATCAACGCACTGTCGGCAGCACTTCTCCATTCATAACCATCTCCAGAGCCAAAGTATGTTCTGCCATTAGAAGTAAAGTTGAATCTGTTGTATCCATCCAAGCTTTGGTGCCACATTCCATAGTTCAACAGTAATCTTCCGTTTGCCGATATTCTCAGTCTTTCAACAAACCCGCTTGAAGTATTACCGAATGAGAAGTAATCGTTGTCGTCATTGTCATCACCAACGCTGAATCTCATTCTGCCGTTATTATTTGTTGACTCTTCGTGCTGAATATAACCAGGATCATTAAATCCTGCTGGAAATGTGATAGTCGAGATACCAGAGGACTTTGCTACAGTTATTCCAGTCGCGGCAAATGAACCGTTAACTTCAAGTTTATAAGCTGGATTTGTTGTTACTCCGATTCCAACGTTACCACCGCGAGGATTTAATAATAATCTATAATAATTATCTAATGCTGATTTATCTGTTGCTTGAATCCATGTATCAACGCTATTAGCTCCTATGTCAATTACAGCATTATCTCCACCCTCTACACGCAATCCAGCGCCAGCCTGCGCGGTTCCAGTTGTTGCTGGAAGAGAATTTGTGCCACTTCTTGTAGTAAGTTTTACACCTGGGGAAGTTGTATTAATTCCAAATCCATTAGCATCAAGAGCCATTCTTTGAACCCAACCACTAGAATATCTCCAAAATCCTGTAGTTCCGCCAGCAGAATCTATTGCAAAACTTGGAGTTCCGCTATCGCACCACCAAACAGATGAACCGCCAGTTCCATTGAATGCTAATGTTCTTGTATCGCTTGAGCCTATTGCTGAATTAAACGTTGTGCTTGCAAATGTTCTTGTGCTGTCTTGGGTTGAAATACCGCCAGAAGAAATTTGTAATTTTGCCGCAGTTGGTGTTGTAGTTCCGACGCCAACATTTCCGCTTACAGGAACAAAAAACAGATTTCTGTTTGTTCCAACCTGCATAAATGTCTGCATTGTATCATTAGCAGATCCATTCTGATATCCGAAATATAAATCTCCACTTACGCCAATAGCCCAAGATTTTCCAGTTCCATTGTTTCCGCCAATAGCCGCACCAACTCCCCATCCGCCTCCATCAGCAATATTACCAGCAATAGTAGTATTTCCATATGCATCTGGATCTATAGAAGTATTATTTGCTAATATAGACGAGCCAACGACGTGTAATTTTACAGATGGACTCGTTGTTCCGACACCAACGTTGCCACTGCTATCTATACGCACCCTTTCAGTATTATTAGTTGCAAAATATATTGGATTTGCAGTTTCAACGGCAAGAGTCATTCCACCATTACGATTTGTATAAATATACATACCGTCTTGGCGATAAAGATTTGATGTAGTCCAACTACCACCGAATAATACTACTCCAGCGCCATTTGAACTATTGCTATTCGCAAAAGATAATGAAGAATGAGCACCAGTTCCAGAATTTGGATTATTTATCTTTATTCCACCTACGGCATTTGTCGAGTCGTAAACTTCAAGTTTTGCGTTTGGAGTAGTTGTTCCAATACCAACATTACCAGAGGCGTTAATTCTTACTTTTTCAGCACCATTAGTATATAATGCGGTATATCCATGAGTAAACGTTGCGCTGTTTTTATTTGTCTGACCTATAATCAAAGATCCGCCCACCGCACCAACTGTTCCTGGAGTATAAGTAAAATCGCAGGAAGTATCCCAATTCCAACTTGTTCCAAGAGTAAATTGATTATAACTTCCATTACTAATTGCCCAAATATTTGAGCCGGCATATCCGAGCAAATCATAACCATTAAATCTTACCCTTCCATAATCAGGCGTGAGTCTTACGCCGATCTGATCACTTCCTGCACCAGCAACATCAAGCTTATAAGATGGCGTTGTTCCTATACCGATATTTCCCGCAGTTACAAAATTATCATCTGTCTTTAACGTATCTGCGGCGCTTCTATAAAGATTTGTATCGCCATTTGTTCCTAGAACTAATTTACCTGTATCAGCTTGCCATACCCATCGATTTGCAGTATTTCCGAAGATATGAACGTTCTCACCGGCCACGCTTTTATTATATTGAAGTTCTACTGCGCCGCCACTTCTATTAATCTGGGCCAACGTGAATGTATTGTATCCATCAGTAAAGCTAGATGCTGTAATTGTTCCAGCGCTAAAGTTGCCAGATGCATCACGCGCTACAACTTTACTTGCAGTATTTGCGGATGTTGCATCAACCGCAAATGTAACCGCCACTGATCCATTATAACTTGAAGAAGGACTTCCGGTCAAATAAGATCCAGCTGTCAAAGCATTACTAAGAGAACCAATTAATGTTCCACGGAAGTTAACGGCTTGAATATCGCCTTGAGTTCCGCTAAATACCTCACTACTATTCGTAGCGTCTGGAATAAAAGTAAAATATCCAGTGCTATCATCAAATCCAAAGAATCCTACTTTAGCAGCAGTTCCATTATGCCATCTAAATTCTACGCCACGATCTTTATTATCATCTGTTGTTGGGGCGGTATCGCCGCCTAAAGTGATAATTGGATCATCAATTGTGGTTACTGTGGAATTTACAGTAGTTGTGGTTCCGTTGATGATTAGATCACCGCCAATTGTAACATTACCATAAAAAGTTGAACTTTTATCTGGAGCAATATAAAGAGCTTTATCACTAGCGTATGTTGCACTTGTTCCATCGGTTGTATTATTAACACAAAATGCTAATCCACGACGATTCCAAGATCCTCCGTGTGGATCATAAGCAATGATTGCTGCTTTGTAATAAGTATTATACTGTTTTGAAGTAAATGCTATAATTGAAGCTTCTCCAGCGGCAGACATATCAGCATTAACTGCAAATGTTGCTCCAGCTGACGCTTTAGCTACTTCAAGATTATATGATACTGATGTGGTTCCGATGCCTACTCTTCCAGTTCCATTAGTCAAATAAACGCTACCGTTGTTTTGATTATTAATATATATACCACTTGCATCTTCAGCATTTAACCAAAGTGGCCCAGAACCAGAATGTATATGAGCATTACCATCATCAAATAAATATACGCGTTGTCCATTTGTGCCAATTCTGGCATCTCCTACAACATGGAGTTTATAAGTTGGAGTAGTAGTACCAATACCAAGACTTCCAGCTTCCGTTAAAACCATTTTTTCACTTGTATTGGTGTAATTGTACCATCTTAAATTGTCATCCCCGCTTTCTCTCAATCCGACGAACCATTTGGTTGAATTTGCCGTGGAGTATCCTATACCATTCCAAACATTTGTGGCACTTCTATTTAGTTTAACACCAAGCGAATTATCTACATTTGCAGCAATGTCTCCACTGACATATAATTTTGATGTAGGACTTGTTGTTCCTATACCAACATTGCCAGAACTGGTAATGCGCATTTTTTCACTTTGCGCGTCTGTCTCAAATGCAATATATGCACCAGTGCGATTTGTAGCGATTCTTAAACGATTAGAATTATAATTTCCATCCAAGAAAGCAATTTGACTTTCGCCACTATTTAATTCTAAATATGAACTATATGATATAGTTTGAGAAGCAACGGTTATTCTTCCTCTGCCAGTCGTCGTCGTTACTTTGAGACCAGCCATATCTAAATCGCCTAAAACTTCTAAACGTTGCGAAGGTGCGCTTGTTCCTATACCAACCCAACCTCCAACTGAAACTCCATTATATGTTGAATTTGATTGCGCTATAAATAATCTGCTATTACCAGCTTGTCTTATATCTATTGCATCTGTTGTATCATTTGTATCAATAACTCCTCCCCCACCAAAAAATTTTATAGTTGCTCTGTATATATCTGTCCAAACACCGTTAGCAGAGTCTCTAACTCTAATACCAGTTGTGGCAGAATTTCCTGTCGCAATTTCTAATTTGTTAGTGGGATTTGTTATGCCAATACCAACATTGCCATTATATTTCGCAACAGATGTCTCATTTGAGAAATAGAAATCGGTATTGTAGCCAGTTACAACAGAACTTCCAGTTGCAACAAGTTGAAGTCTTCGACTCGTCACCGTTGCGTTAATATTTGTTCCGTCATCGGTAAAGGCCAATTTTGAACCAATGAGTGTGAGTTCGCCATCAAACGTCGTGCTACCAGAAGTATTAATTGTCATTCTGGTGACAGCTGCTACAACATCTCTAATATAGAAAGCGTCAGTTGTAGCGTTTAATCCAATGTCCCAATTTCTAGTTGAATTATCGGATAAATTAATAACTGGGCCAGCGGCATCAAGAACTCTAATTGATCCTCCTTGGATATCAAGTTTATATCCAGGAGAGGTTGTTCCAATACCAACATTACCCGATGTTGTAATCCGCATCTTTTCATCGGTGGAAAAACTTCCATTTTGACTTGAAAATCCAAATACTAGTCCGCCACCGTTTTTCCCAACATATCCGTGATGATATGCGTTTGTAGTATCAGTGAATGTTTGATATACCGGACCGTTTCCCCCAGAAATAGATAAATTTAATGTTGTTAATGGACTTGTTGTTCCAATTCCTAAATATCCACTTGTGCTAACGTGTACATTTTCAGATCCATTGATGCCTAATGAAATTCCATTAGCATAAGATGTTAATAAAAGTTTTCTTGTAGAAGATTCAATGCGATTTGTTGTGCCGTCCCACTGACCAAGAACAAGCGCCGCATTGTCTGTTGTCGAAGTAATAATCTGTCTTTTATCTGCGCCAAAAATATGAAGCTTTGCACTTGGCGAAGCGATACCAATTCCTAAATCTCCAGAAATATAATTCGCGCCAGTTCCATTAATCGCCAGTGTATCGCTATTATACCAAACGCCAGAAGGCGCATGATACCTAATAATATCATTATTTTGCTTGTTTAATATTCTAACATCGTGAAGCTCATCAATCTCAAGACCATTTTGAATTTTAACGAGAATCTCACCCGCGCTCTGGTGTGAACGAACACAGAAACCAACTAATACACTATGCTGTGGAGCTTGTGGTTTAGTTGAAGTGATCGCGCCAGAAACTGTTGGTGAAAGATAAAGGGCTGCGCCTTCTGCAAATCCAGTTGTATTAAGATTAGTGAGCAAGCCATTTGTGATAGCATAACCGTCTGCCATCGAAGCGATATCTTCAGCGGCCAAACCAAATGTATTTGCTGAAGTAGTATCTGCTGCTCCAAGAGCTAAAGAAATTGATGGGCGATTACCTTGCGCGCCACTAACATAAATAACTGAACCTTTTGAAATTGTAGATGCAGTACGATTTGTTACATACTCATAATTTTGTAAGCCAACACGCAAATCAACATTGCCTCCTTTAAGGCCAAGATTCATTGTGCCTACCCCATCTTCCCAACTTAATTCCGCAGGATCAGGATTAATTCCTAATCCAGAGTGAAATGTAATCGAATCAGTATGGGTGATAGTACCACTGAATGCGCCAGTATAATAACCTGTAAACGTTCCGCTTAAGGCAACAGTTCCAGTAATATTCGCGCCATTTAAAAAATAAGAACTATCAAGACCATCAAGAAGTTCAGAATCAGCAGCTTTACCGCTAACTGATCCTGTGTATGTTCCAGTTAAATTTGCCGCGTTTCTAAAAAATGAACTATCGTAATTATCTAGTTTATCAGCATCGGTGGCTTTGCCAGTGATACTTAGATACAGGCCGCTTAAATTTAAATCATTTATAACTCCCGTCGAGTCAACGACTTGGAAATTAATCTGTTGATTACCTGTGCCTAGATAATACTTACCCATATTCCTTTTATATTAAATTTTTTAATCCGTCATTCAACCATTAAACTACAACAGTGCTAATTACACTTGCTGTCCATTTAATAGTCGCTGACGCTTGACCTTTTACTTGCAATTTTAAGGAATCAAAAGTATTATCGGCATCAACATAAACTTCCCAAACATTATTAGAATCATCGCCAATTTTTGTCACATGCGCATAGCCAACAATTGCAGAATTTCCAGCCTTATTAGCGACCAAACAATCATAATTCCAAGAAGCTGCTTTTTGATTTACAAGATCAAAAGCTGTTATTTGACCCTTAAAAGATACGGCAGAATTTGAAGCTAATGTAATTCTACCATTAGTGCCATTTAAAAACATTTCTGTAGTAGTGTTATCTGTGGTTGTGCAATATACTACAAGATGATCACTTTTTGCCTGAGCAGATCCAGAAACAGTCAATCCTCCAATCGTAATGTCGTTTGCTGTTGATGCTCCATTTGTGGTTGTCGCATCAAGAGTTAATTCTGATGTTACCGGAATATTATAATAAACTGTACCGTCGTTAGTAAATGTCCAACGATCAGTTCCTTCGTTCCATAGTAAAGCTGTATTAGTCTGTGTTCCACGCTCAACTTCGACGCCAGCATTTTCACTAGGAGCAGATCCAGTATAATCTCCATTGAGAAGAACTATACTATCACCAACCGAAACTGTATTACTGTCAATTGTTGTTGTTGTGCCTTGTACAGTAAGATTTCCAGTGATAATGAGTCCGCCATCAATTCTTAAAACTGTTGGGTCTGATTTATAAACTGAAACTTTATTCGCATCATTAAGACCAAAAATAAGAGCATCAGCAGAACTTGTTGCTGCTTCCAAAATAACTGGACCAGATTTTACTGTTACTGAATCAGATGCGTCACTACCAAGAATTGTATTACCGCTTACAACCAGATCGCCGCCAATATTAATTCCATTTGTAGTGCTATTTCCACTGTTTGTTACGCTTTGTAAATCTCTGCCAAGAGCTTGATCAATAAGAGGTCTCAGCATTCCAGAGAGACCGTAAACGGCATTTTCGCTAGGAGCAGTAGTTGTTACTCCGCTTGCAATTTGATCACGAACAATGACGGCTGTTGTTCCAGTAGCAGTTAAAACGTGACCGTATGTATCATAAGTAAAAGCAATTCCTGTGATCGCTGAACCTGCAAGGGCATTTACTGTAAGATCTGCAACGCTTGATGTATCAGTGTGCGAAAGTACAATCGCATCATTTGAAACTGAAAGATCTAATGCCGCGCCACCCGAAATTGTTACACTATCAATGAACGAAGTGCCGCTTACTCTACCTGTTAAATTAATTGCGGCAATATCGGTTCCAGTAGATAATGCTGAAATTTGATATAGTCCACCAGCGTTAACGTAAAGATAACCAGAGAGACCTGTGCCAAAATCAAAAACGGCTTTATTGCTTGGAACAGTTCCAGTTGTATTACCAGTAACACTTTGTTCAATAAAGTGCTGCTTAACATCAGCGGCAACTACTGACGCATCGCCAGTAGTGAAATTGATTTGATTGCCGATTTGTATTCCTGTATAATAAATTGCCATTTTATTTTTCTCCGGTTATATAATTTACACGATTTATCTTACTTCTGTTAAATTTAAATAACCGACCCAACGTATAGTTGTGTCGGTTTTTCCTGCTACTTGTATTTTTAAGTAGCCATAGGAAGTATCCGCTGAAATAGCTATGCCGCTGCACCCAATCTCATCTGCAAAACGGATAGTTTGCAAGTTTCCTACTATTTGCGTAAAGCCAGCGCTTGCGCCTTTTTTGATACCTCCATCTGAATTAAAAATAGCTGTATTGTTGTTAGTGTCCTTAGCTATAACTCTTAATTTAAAATACCAAGAAGAATTATCTGGCAAAGACAATTTTTTAGTAGTATTTGCGAACTGCAATTCTTGCAGCGAGTCGTTTGCGGTTTCTCTTTTTAAAATAAACTCTGAAACTTGAGCGTCTCCATCAGTAGAGAAATTTCCATCTGACATTACTCGCAAACCAGTAAGATAATTATTATATCCAGAGCCTTGTAAAACTGTTCCGCTTACAGTTAGATTTTTTTCAAATATTACATTATTGCTTGGGTCAATTTTATCTTCCCACAGGCCTGTAACAAATGAATATTGGCCACTTGTTAAATGGAAATACTCTCCACTCGTTCCACCTTGTAAGTCAGGCGAAGAATTATGCAATAATTGATCAGTTTCAATTAAAGATACTGGACCTTCAGCACCAGAAACAATAACTTCTGTTGGTGATTGAATTCCCGAAACTATAATTTCTACTACGTCTGGCATTTTATGATAATGTGGTTATGTTTGTATCAACATATACCGTACCCTTCATAATTTTTTGAAAGGTATTATTTTGATACTTAACCAGCACATCATATTTTAAAGGACCAGGATGAAGAACAGCAGTTTGAGCGGCAGTCAAAGAAAGAGTAATTTGACCAGAAGCGGGAGAAGTTTTTGTAACAGTAAAAGTCTGTATTGTTGGAAAATAATAATCTTGCTTTATTTCAGCATCTATAGTTGCATTAGTGACATCAATTACACTACCGTTGCTGTCTTTTAATACTAATGTTATTGAGAAATCCGTATTTCTTTCAATAGAAAGATTATATGTTGATGCGGACATGATGGTGGCTACTAATCAATTTACACAAAAAGCGCACCGTAAAGATGCTCTTAAAAACAATTATTTTAGGCTTTTAGCCTCTCACATAAGTATTATAAAATCCTGTGCCAGTCAAAGTTAATACGTCATTAAGCATATTTTTCGCACCAACCTGTAATGGCGCAGCTTGATATGAATTATAAGATGCTACAAGACGATTAAGCTCATCAAAATTATCTTTGGACATTTGACGAAATTGTTTGCTAATTTCGTTGCTATTGACGAATGTTACGGAACTATCTTCATCTCGGATCGAAATAATAGCACTGCCAGATCCACCAGCCGCAGCTTTAATGGCATTTCTAGACTTTTTCTTATAATAATGACCTAAATATAAATGCTTATAAATATTCGCTTGCTCTTGAGTCAATTCTGCCGCTGCGCCACTAAGATCAGTATAAATTAAATTATTTAACTCTCCTAGATTAGCCTCCATCCAGCCAGAAATTGAACTGAGATTTACCTCTGAGGTATCAGCGTCAAATTCGTAGAAAAAAATGCCACTTGCGACTTGAAATAAATTAGCCATTTAAAATTTTAGTGAGCTTTTCTTTTTGCTCTTTTGAGAACATCTCTTTTTGTTGTGGTTGAGGGGAGAAATATCCTCTGGACTGCACATTCTGAGTATCAAATTGACGTAAAAGACGGGTTTTGATAGCGGCCATAGTGCCTGACCCATCTATCTTGAGTTTTCGTGCAAAATCTTGCAACTGTAACTGCGACATATTATCAATATCTTCTTCAAAAATTTTACGATTAGCTGTGCCAAAAATATTAACTTCTTTAATGCCAAGAACTACTTCTAACTCTCTTACTTTTGAGCGATATTCGGATGAATTTTTATCCGCGATAGAATTAAGCTGATCTAACAGACTAGCTTTGCTGACTTCAGTAGACTGTCCAGTTGAGATTTCCATACTAAATACTATCGTAACATTTACACATTTCAATGATTTAAATGAAATAAAAAACCCGCCCCTTTCGAGGCGGGTTTTTAACAGGTTTTTAAACCTTAGACGATCTTGCCGAGCAGAGCGCGAACATCAAGAACTACGCGACCTTCCTCAAGGGAGCCGAAGTAGCCAATCTTGTTCTGACGGATGCTGTATTGATCATCAGCGACCAGCGAGAATTCCGAATTGGAATCTGGATCAGTTGCTACAACACGGAGGAGTGAATCGCGAGTGCGATCAATACCTACGATGATTTCTTCAGAAGCGGCGGTGAAACCGTTAGAGCCTGTGCCATCAGCTTTTGTGTAAGCTGTAGCGCCAGCGGCTGTGCCGAAGATTGTGTTGAATTTCTGACCTTTTCCAAGCTCGCTGAACTCAAGGATGGAAACACCGTAGAAGCTGGGAATGCCAGCGGCACCATAAATGGCGCTGCGCATCTCATCAGTAGCGGTGATACCAACTGTTGAGCCTGTGCCGCCAGAAGCTGTAACTCCAGCAACAGTGTTGATGGGGTTATAAGCCATAGCGCGAATCTGCTCAACAATCTCTGGAGAAACCAGAAGATCAGTTACACCAACACGCGAACCAGTAGCGGGTGTGCCTTTGGCCCATGATGTGTTAATGCGCTTTGCGAGTGTGAGCAGTTCGTTCAAATCGGCAAGAAGGAAACGTCCAGAGGTATTTGAGCGCTGGATATGTTTCTTACCGTTTGTGGAGGCGTTAGCCAGAGCAGTCATTGCCAGTGTGGCAGAGGTGCGCTCCTGCTTGAGCAGGATTTCCTGAGCCATACGGGTGAAGGTTTTGGCGACGACATCCATACGATGCTTGGCAGCGTAACGGCGGTCAAAGGAGAGGGCGCTGTCCAACGAATAAGTTGTCAGCTTCATCTCTGAGACTGTGGGAAGAACCTGATTGGTGGGAAGACCACCAGCTACGGACTGCGAGTATACAGTGATGTAGTCCTCGTCAGTTACGTCGTAGTACAGGTCAAGAGGAATGCTGGGATTATCATCAGCGTTATAGGAGAGGCTTGTGAACAAGTTGCTCAGTGTGGGAGCATTGTTGATAACCTCTGCGAGAACGGGTCCGATGAACTCAGCGAGTGCGACTTGAGCATCATAAGCAACAGTGCGATTGCGGCTAGCCATTGCTTTGATAAGCTCAATCTGTTCTGGGGTGCGCTTTAATGTGATTTTCATTTAAGTTGTTTCCTTTCTTATTACATGCGCAGACCTACTACTGCGAAGTTGCCCGCATAAGCGTCAGAAACGCTTGTGAGTGCGGTGCGTGAACCTGTGCCGAGAACGATGCCGAGTTTGCCAGCATCACTGTGGGCGCAGCCGGTAACTTTACCACCATTGGCGGAAAGCTTGAAGCCTGAGCCAACGGTAAGAGTACCGTCGATAGCCGCAGATCCAAGAGTGAAGATGCCGCGAGTAGCGACTGGAACGGCTTGGCCGGGCAGTACGCACATCAGCTCTTCAGCTTTTTGGCGATAATAGAGAAGTTTTTCACCATTCTCGTCGTACTTTGCAGTCTGACGGAGAGTGAGACCAAGGCAGTTGGTCAAGTCACCCGAGGCAGCAGGGGTGATCTTGAGGTTTACCTTTGGATATTGGTTAACACCGACATGGGGGAAGTCGGTCTTGCCGAGATAAGAGTCGGAAGAGTATGAAACAGGGTCAAGGTCAAAGTTGCCAGCGGAAACTTTGACAAATACCCCTGCGTCACCAGTTCCAACGCCGGTTACGTTTTCGTTGACAGCTTCGTCAACGAGAGCGTACATGTTTACCACATCATTCTCGTTATATTGACGGAATGGTAGGAGACGATTAGCCATAATAGTTGTCCTTTGAGTTGTTTACAGTTAATTATTATTATTTAGAATAGCTTACGCTAATATTTTCGCGAGAGAACGCTTTGGCGAACTTCTCACGGAAAGACTGCTCAACAGCAACCTTGCTGTCAGGAGCTTTGTTGGTAGCCGTTGCGTTTTCAAGCGCAGCAGCAACGTCAGCCTTCTGTTCCTCGACTTTTACTTCGGGGGTTGCAGAAGCTTTGCTGACTTCTTTGAGACGAGCTTCAACCTGCTCGGAGATTTTCTTTTCAATCTCGGCGGCTTGAGCTTTGATAAACTCTTTGTTCTTATGCTTCCAAACGGCAGAGAACTTCTCTTTATAAGAAGCAAATGCCTCTTCGGTAGTCTGAAGAGCTTGAACCTCACCAATGATCAATTTGCGATCTTCGTCGCTGAGATCATAAGCGGCATCAAGTTCACCAACGCGAGCATTAAGACGAGCAACGGCCTCTTCTTGGGCTTTTGCTTCTTTAATCTTATTAAGCTCTTCTTGTGTTTTGGCAAGTTCTGCCTTCATTGATTCTACTGAAGCGACTGTCTCATTGTAAAGCTTCTCGGCTTTGTCCTTAGCGGCCTTCTCGGCTGCAATGGAGTCGCGATACTCTGCGTCTTTTTGTTTGATGGCTTCAGCGAAATGGCTGGTCATTGAAGCGACAGCCTCTTCACCAAACTTTTTCTCAAGAAGAGCAGACTTTAACTCTGTGATAAGTTTTTCTAAGTCCATATGGTTTATTGTTTTTACATTTTTTCTCTCTAAAATGGAATTTGATTTTTTATTCGACAAAAACGCTTGAACTTCTTCGATGCAATTTTCAGTCGCTTCCACCTCTTCATTTTTGTTTTCGTCCTCTTGTAATGAGAATGACGGAGCATCTTCAAATGCTACAACGCCATTGACTTGCGCAGCTGGATTTGTAGTAAATCCACCACCTAAAGGATAAATTTCTCCAACTATTAATCTATAAACTGGAGTCCCATCTTTTAATTTACCGGAGCCACCTTTTGCTTTTAAAAATGGAGCAAACTCTTCAATTTGCTTTGGATCAGTAATAATATCAGCCTCTTTTAAAGATTGACTACCAACCGCTAAATAATAATTGCTGAAACCAATTTCCCAGCTTGCAGAAATTGAATTATAAAAAGAATCTTTTGGGTCAGAATTTCTCAACATCAGCGATGTAAATTTTTTATCAACAGTTTTGTAAATAACGCCAGCAACTGATAAATAAACAGGATCAAGACTTTTACCAACTTCTTCTTCTGTCAAAAATTTGTTATCGGAAATTCTATTGAAAGAATAATTTGTAATATGGCCAACGACACGTTCTTTGTTGTGCTCAATATTAAGATATTTATTCATAAAGCGCTTTGCAATTTTTGATGCGGTAGCGCCAGAAATACCGTCTCCATTATTATTGATCATATTCGGAACCGCAAGATTAAAAGAAACTCCAAGAAGATCGGGATTATCTTCAAAATCTATTTTTGGAGAAAGCTTTTTAAGCTCGTCCAAAGAGGCTTTGGATACTTTGAAGCGTTCATCCGAAATACCATAACAAGCGACAGCAACATTGTCCAAAATCGTGCTATACTTGAATGCCATATTTTATTTTACAGCAGAATGATGCAAAATGGCCGCAGAATATTCATCAAGTAAAAATTCATCAGCTGTATCAAGAACAGACTGCATTGGTTGCAGCTTTTCGATTTCGTCAAGATTAGCCATACATTTCTGAACACTCGCGACCCAATCTTCTCTTGAACTTGACGCAATAACTTTCTTGCAAAGATTCGCTACATTTGATTTTTGTTCATCGCTTAAAGAAGCTACAGCAAATTTCTTTGCTGCAAAATCTTCAGCAGCTTTCATAAAAGCATCTACTTCATAAATTGTAGTTTGAATATCTTTTCTTGATGCTGTTGCGCCAACAGGTCTACCAGCGCCAGATTGTTTAGGTGCTGCGGTAGGAGTTGGTGTCGCTCCTTGCACCATCGGTACACCACCAACGATTGGATTATAATATCCTTTCTCTCGGTCAGCAACAAATTTCTCCTGCGCAGAAGAAAGATCAGCAACATTAGGTAATTTACCATTATTAATAGATTCGATACCTTGCTCTGGAGTAAGAATTCCAATTTCCATCAAACGGCTGATGGTTCTCATATATTGAGTTTCATCTTTCAAATCAATCTCAGTAAATTTGGCGGTTGGCCAAGCGCGGAATCCTAAATCTTTTGAAATGCGAATAATTTCTGGCTGAAGAACATCATTAAGGAATGCGTTTCTAGCTTCTTTCAAGCGCTCCATAAAGAAACTAATTTTAGCGCTTTGACCATTATACTTTTCATTTCCAAGCATAACATTCATCAAACCCTCTTTGATATCTTCATTCAAAACTTCATATTTTTCCTTGCCAACAACTTTCTTTAAATCAGGAATAACGAAATCAGCTTTTGTAGTATAATCAGAAACTAATACGCGACCAACACTTTCATTTAAAAATAAAGTTTGCATTGCAGCCATATTGGCAGGATTAATGCCACCCTTATCTGGCTCTGCGCCCATTGTAATTAAAAGAATTACATTCTCTACAGTACGGGCAATAGCTTGATCAATGCGTTTTAATTCAATTTTAGCATTAATGTCTTCAAGAACAGGATAGGCGAATGGAACTGCGAATGGCTCGTAATCTTGCTTTTTGTAAAAAGAATAAAGCAAATATTTTGGATCAAGCTTCATGTTCAAACCGTCTCTAAAATATTGTTTATCTTTAATTTTCTTTTGGATTTCTGGCTCAAAACCATTTAAAAGTTCAACGTCGGCATCATCCTTTGGATTTTTCAAACGCTCCAACTCATATTCGGAAAGAACTTTTTCATAAACAGCTTCGGCAAAAGAACTAGAAATTTTTGCCACTATTTCATAGGGATTAATCAAAATATAACGCAATGGAACTTTATTATTTTTGATTCCATTCTCACTTAAACCAGAAAGAAGCTTAAAATCTTCTGCATTAAATTTCCCATCGATACGATAAAGAAAAATATTACCACTGCGATAATATTCGCGGAAATATTGATCTTTAAGTTTCCAAAGTTTAATTTTTTCAAACCATTTTTGAAAAAACTCACGACTACGCTCAGTTCCGCCTTCAAGATAAACATCTGTATTTGCAAATTCTGTGGCGATATCAATTGTATTTCTAACAATAGCTACATTAGCATAAGCTTTTTGGCAAAGCATAATGGCATCGCGTACATCAACGCCATCTTTTGTATATTCATAAGGTAGAAGCCCTTGGCTGAGTAAAGAATATCTACCTACATTAACGTCAGTTCCATTTCTTGGAATTTTTATTTTTGTAGAACCGCCAGTTTCTTTTGATCTTGAATAAGAAGCTTGAGAAACTTCTTTATAAAACGGTTCGCCAAGAAGTTTTGGCTCATAGGAAGCCTGAGAAACTTGAACTGGTTGAACTTTATTAAATCTGGTCCAATAATCAGACTTTTTATTATATTGGCGTGCCATTTTATTATATATTAAAAGTTACACTAAAAGTATCAAAAGTACTTTCAATAACTTTTACCTAGCGAAAAATGGCACAAATGTAGAAGTTGTTTTCTCAACTTTTACATCCATCATATCGAAATATACCTTGGTCATCCAATTACCAAGGACCAAACAAGAATAGGAGTCTTTTCTTGTTTTTTCTGCTCCACTCTGTTTTCTTAATTCTGGCGGCAAATCAAAGCTTTGATGCCCATTAGCTGTTGTTGTGGGCATAATAAGAGAGCATTCTGCCTTAACAAGTTCAATCATATCGGCCTGATGATCAACGAAATCAACCATTTTTGCTTCAGCGCTTTGACCATCTTCTTGATCTCGGATAAACTTAAGTCCTTTAATTGGAATATTTTTGCTTTTTTGCGTTGTAAAATCATTATCTACGGCTTCGGCTGCGAAAAGAATCTTTCTGTGATCAAAGTTAGACTGAAGAAGTTCATTAGCGTATCTTATCCAACCGCTAGTTGGAATGCGTAAGTAGCAAATTTTATTAGTGCTTTTATTATATGTATTTCTTGCTTTTCTTAACTCATCTTGGTAAGTTTCTGGAGTATCAAAGTCTGCCTCAAAAATTTTAATTTCAATTTTATTGTTTTTAAAAAGTTCGCTTTCATTTGCAGCGTTTATAAACTGCAAGCCTCCGTTATAGTCACCGCACATTGCAACAATATTAAAATGAGTGAACAAATAATGAAGATACTCAATATGCTTTTTTAAGTTTGTTCCAGAAAGCGCATAATTATGTACAAGAATTCCTTTACGAGTTGTTTTATCCAGTTTGATTACGTTCATTGCAAAATCGTCAGAAGATTCGTTTTCTGCCCAAGATGGGTCAAAGCTTAAAATATATTCTGCATTCTTTTCTCCCGCCAATTCAATAGACTGCCCCTCTCCAACTTTAATTGTACATTCATGCATTTTACTAAGTTTGAAATAACCAGAAGAGTCGTCAACAAATTGTGAGCCGAATTCTCTTTTAAATTGTGATTCGGACATCGTTGCCTTAGCTTGCGTCAACAAACTTTCATCATATAAGCCATGAGGCGCAATATCATAAGAAAAGTGCAATATAGCTCTTGTCGCTGCGCCTTTAGCGTTTCTTTCTGGCGTGACAATCAAATCCTCGTACTGTTTGTACAGTTTATACATGTATTCAAACTGATAAGATGCAGAGGATAGAACAATAATCTTATTATTGGGCCAAGCAAACCTATCTTCCTCTTTCATTTCTCCGCGCTTAATTAGTTCAGTCTCTAAATCGTAAACTTGTTTTCTTTCGGTTGGGTTTTGCACAACGGAAAGGAACGGAATAATAACTTCATTAAAAATGCGATCAGGCATCAGCAAGAATTCATCGATCATCATGCGGTGAAAACGAAAACCGCGCAGCTTTTCACCGTCTCCAAGTGGCAAACAAGTAATTTTACTACGCCCAATTTCCATTGTCCATTCGTCTGAGCTTTTGGAAACTTTGGTTATGCATTGTTTCAAAAATACAGCGTTAGGCTTTTCTGCAATTTCTTCTATCTTACGGAAAATCATTTTAGCCTGACGGAATGTTTTACTAACAATGCCGATATGCACACCCTGATTTAATATTGCGTCGAGAGACGCAAATACTGCACAGGTAAAGCTCTTTGAGAGTCCACGACTCCACACCATCATAGAATAATCCGTTTCAAACATGGTTTTAATTGCCATATGTTGAAATGGGAACAACTTAACGCCACAAATAATCTCCGAAGAAAATGAAATATTTGAACGCAAGAATTTGTAGAGAAGAATTTTAGCTTCTCTTTCTTCCAAGAATCCTTTCTTTTCAAGGATCTCTTGATTTACGTTACGGAATAAGCTTTTTCTTTTTTGGTTTCCTTCGATCCAAGCCATGATGAGTTCTTGTCTATAAAATATTGAACGTCTACATCCCAAAGTGCGCTACCAATGGCAGTTAGCTTTGGAATAATAATTTCACTATTGGTTCTGTTACCCGAAAATATAAATTGGCAGCTTTTTGCAAACTCATGCTGCAATAATCTCATATTATGATATATAAATTTTAAATTCGCCTTATGAGGAGTAAAGTCGTTGTTACTACTTATACGTTCTAAAGTAGATTCTACCACAATAAATAAATAACATTCCATATCTTTGCATCTTTGCAGTTCACGCCTAAATCTATCCAGATTTTCACCAACTAATGTACCTTTAAAATCAGATTCTGACTTTCTATCTACGAATGTTTTTGTATAATTTGAACCGCTAGCGGTATAATCGCCAAAATCTAACTTTACTTTCTTTTCGCTTTTAAAGCTTAAAGGCTGCTGTTCTCTGGTATCAACAAATATATTAATATTAGAATAATCTTCGTAAAACTTTTTGGGCAAACTCTTTTTAAACATAGGCTCAATTCCTATTTCTGCACAAACATTAGAATAAGACCCAAAATGTTTCTTGTACAAATCAACTGTCGGCATTTCACTAGTTTCCAACTCTAAATGACATGGCGCATATTTTAAATCTTTGCTTTTTATTCTATAAGCCAGCATTTTTTTAATTTGAGCTTTAACAGTTTCTGGCGATTCTATCTCACACCATCTCAAAAGCTGATTTCTGTTTTCAAAGTCCTTTTCAAAATAAGACTCCTTGTCCTTAAATTGCAAATAAGTGCCTGTTAGCAGGTTTTTTCTAGGATAATGTGCAAGATAATACTCATCAAGACCAATCTTGTGCTTTTTTAAATGCGCATGTAGGCTCCTTTCGGAAGGAAAGGAACTGTGGCATATTTTGCAACAGTTGGAATTGTCAGACTGCATCTTCTAATGATATTCCTAATATACGAGCCTTCCACTCCACCATAGTTTCCATTTTTTTACCTTCTTCAGTGACAAGTGACTTTTGCATCTCTGCAATTTTAATCATATTAGCGCGCTCTTCTTCGTCTTGAAAGAGTTGGACAATAGAAAGAATAGAGGCGTTTTCTTTTTGCCTAGATGAAATTCTTTCGCGCCTATCGCCTTGCAATTTTTTAATTAAACTTTCCACTCTGCCTTCGCATTGGTGATACTCGCTGCTTTTAGCCTTGATGATTTCGGCCAAACGAATGCTCATTTCATTCTGTTCTTGAGTTTCCTCAAACATTTTATTCAACTTATCTAAATGCCTTGAAGTGGTTTCTAAATTAATGATTTCTTTGCAAACGTTCATGTACAAATTAACCTCATCAGCGGTCAAATCAGGCTTGTCCCATGTCATGCGGATAAATTCTTGCTCAAATATATTCCTATCATCTTGTGATGTATAACAATTAATAATTTTTTGAAATCTTGAGTTAGACAAATTGATGGCGAGTTTCTCAGCGCATACTTTATGGTGTCTGGTGAGCCTATCTTTATCTATTTTCTCTCCCGTGGCTTCATTAATTCTATTAATTACTCTCTCTAATGATCGGGGTGTTTGGTATTTTACAAACATCGCATCATCAGATACGGCATTATTTTCACAACCAGAATTTCTGATATGAGCGGCAACAGTTCTGTGTTCCAATCCCATTGCAGAGATTGGGCGGTCTGGATAAAGAAGCTCTGCAATTCTTAGTGCCGAGATTCCGTTAGCAGCCTGATCCTCAATGAACTGTTCTTGTTCTGGAGTGAGAGGGAGTTCGCCAACTTTTTCGTACTTAGATGTTTTGTATTGTATTTTATTAGAGGCAAGCAAAGATCTGATCGCAATTCCTTGCTTTGTTCTGCCGTCAAGATTTTCATCGTTAAAAAATTTGCGCGTAATAGTATTTAGATCTGGAAACTCCTTGGCGATTTCCATAATCCTCTTTTTGTCTTCGTCACTGAAACTTATTTTATTGTTGGCCACCTAAAATATCCTCGTCTTGTAAGATTTTAGTCGCTATCTGTTTAAATAACTTTTTAAGATTTTTAATTTGTTTATAGCCAGCTTTCTTACCCTTTTCATTCGTTTTGTATCCCATTTCCATTGCAACTTTTTCCTCATCTGCGCCATCGATATAAAGCCTTGAATAAACTTTATATTGTTTGGGCGCCAAACGATGTTTCATTTCTTCGTGAAGTCTCTGTGCGCTTGATAAAACATCAAAGTTTAAATCTTTCATCCCCTGTACAGACTCTGAATGATTTTCTATAGAGACAGAAAGCTTCACATCATATGCACACTTTTTTGTCTTTTCCCATTTTCTATACAAGGGGCATTCGCCACATTGTTTTCCGCTTGGAGTTATTGAACAAGCTGGAGGTTCGTTGCCCATGCTGAACTTACAAGATAAACAAGGGCGAACATAATTAGAGTAATTATTGCGCAGAAGATTCTTGATCTGGTTTACGGTAATACGCGCAATCCAAGGTTCAAGTGGGCGATCTTGCTTCCACATTTTCCATTTTTTTGAAATGTGAAAACGAATGATTTGAGCAACATCCTCATAATCCATCCAAGCAATAGCTTTAAGCTGCCAGATATATCTGTGCTTTTCTATAATCCTATCGATAACTTCTTGCTTGTCTTCGTATTTAATCTTCTCGCGCCTTTGTGCTTCCATATTTGGTGGGGGACAAGCTGTCTATCCCACCAACTCTTTTTGGAGCGAATTTCCTTGCTCCAGCTTGAGGGTTACGCGATAAATCTTCTAAATTAAAAGCCCTAAAGCCCCCTTCCATTTCGATTTCTACATCAAGCTTATCGATATCGGGAAGTTCGTCGACACTTGTGTTGTCTTCTGATTCATCCTCTATATCTTCAGAACTTGCAGTTCTAACTGGCTTTTTCTGTAATTGAGTCGAAACCTTCCCGTTCATGGGACTTCCACATTTTGAACAAAAGTTTGGGGCAAATCCAACATATTCATGCTTGCCTCCACAATTTGTACAGAAAACGCTTGCCATATATTACTCTTTTTCTAATTTGTTAAGTTTATCGCTGAGATTTTCTAGCTTTACCAATATTGTAGCTATATCTCTTTGAATTTCAACCATCTTATCAGTATTTACTGGCTTGCCCTCGTCATCTACAATCTTTGACAAGCGACGCGATATGCTCTTAACCTCTGCATTGACATAAGAAAGCTGCTCTGCTTGAATAGTAATCTCTTTAGCTACTGGTAAGAAATCGTCTCTTTTTACATAGGTCGCGTTCAAATAAAATAAAAGGGCGGCAATAGCCATGCCGCCCATAATTTTAATTAAATTAGCCCAACTGCTCAAAAGGGACAGCTTTTCTTCTTGTCTCTTCATGATTATTAATATTTCTAATCTTCTTTACAATGAATTTTAGAATTTCGCTTCTTTTTATATCTTCTTCTGTAAACTCAAACGAGAAGATGCCATGTTGCGCGGAATCCTCGTCTGAAAATAGATCGTAAAAGTCGATAAATCCATTTTTACCTTTGATGTCTGACTGCATAAAGTCTCCGCATAAGAAAATTTTACTCCCATCCCCGACTCTAGTAAGTAGGGTTGTGATTTCTTTGAAGGTAAAATTTTGCACTTCATCTGCGATTACGATTTTATCTGTTAAAGTGCTGCCCCTTAAGAAGTTAATGGGAGTTGCAGAAATTCTTCCGTCATCTTTTAAACGATGTACATCAGTTGGTTCGATTATTTCTTGAATTTTGTCTTCAAGAGGGAGCAGATATGGCTGAAACTTTTCGCCAACTGTTCCTGGCAGCGAACCAAGAGATTTTTCACCGCTTTCAGCGATGGTTCTAATATAGATAATATCTTTTTCATTGTGGTTGATAAGGTTAAGGGCTGCATAGACTGCCATAAAAGTCTTTGAAGTCCCCGCTGGTCCAGCGATAAAGACTATTTTGGTCTCGTCTCCTAAAAGTATTTTTAATAGTTGTTGTTGTTTCTCAGTGAATTTGAATTTGCGTTCTTTGAATTTTATTTCTGTTTTCATCTGCGGAATAATTACTTCCGTAGATGCCGATTTTGTTTTCTTGGGCTTTTTTGCCATAAAGTTACACCATCTCTTCGACTATCTGTAGCCCTCCTTTTGCTACGCCATTGCCATCTACTGAGAAACTTTGTGAACTCAGTACTCCAGCAACTGAAAACGAGTTGCCGTCTGGCATTCCTACTGTCACAGAGACAGTAGTGTTAGGTTGATAGTCAGAAAGCCAATCAATGTTGGATATACCGTTAATTTGCAATGATTTTGTAATTTTAGAAACACTCACTTTAGCAGGATAAGTTCCACCTATTTCAAAATTTGGAGCACGATCAACTTCAACGTTAAAATTTAAATTTTCGTATTGATTTATTGTTTGAGTAAAATTTGGAGCAGAAAGAGTAACACTCATTCCTCTTAACGGAGAAACAATTCCTGTTTGAGCGCCAGTTGGAAAGTCTTGTCCAGCATAAGAATTAATTCCGTCTCCAGTAGCTAACCCATAAGAATCAAATTGCATTTCTACCGCAATTGGTTTCCAAGGCTCCATAGAAAACCCAAATGATTTTAAGAAACATTTATCAAATCTGTAATTAGGAACTTGAATATACGAACCGCTTGTAAAATCTCCAGTTAAAGCTAAAAATCCAGTAAACTGATTAAAGTCAGCGCCAGTGACGGGTATAACCGAAGTTGAAATTGATGCGCTTTTTGGACCTGTTTGAATATAATAATCAAGCTCTTGACCAATTCTTTTAATCCTTTTTAATTGAGTTGTGTTGCTGGCATTAAAATTTAATGCATACAAAATATCATATGATCCTGTCGATAAACTTTGTGAATCGCCAGCAGAAAGAAAAGCCCTGATGTTATTGTACGAAACGTAAGCCATGACAAATTATTATTTGTCCTTTTTAAACATTTTCAAGTCAGCTTCATCAATCATAGACAATCTCTTCAACAACTTAACATTCTCAAGTTTAACATTTTGCATAGTTATTCTGTGTCCGCCAGTTACTATACCTTGCTCATTTACATCGTAAAGAAACAAAGTTGTTGACATCCAACCAATCCGAACAATTCTCGCTGGGTTTTTAGAACCGTCCCAGAAGATAAGAACATCATCCTCTTTTAAGCCAGAAGTCATTCTAAAAATAAGACTCTTGACAATATTGATTATAAATTCTTTAAAAAGCAAAGAGGCTACGCCAGCGACAAGAAGCACTGAGTTCTCAGAAATGAATGCATTAAATTCTTTTTCCATCTAAATCTTTTACACTTTTCTCAAAACCTATTGACAAATGAAAAAAATTAAGTAAAATAATATTTATGACTAGATTAGTCGTAATGTCAGACACACATGGCTCTCATCTTGGGGTACAAGTTCCAGATGGAGATGTTTTAATCCATTGCGGAGATTTCTGTTCTCATGGCCAATACATTGATGCATTAAAATTCGTCAATTGGTTTGGCACGCACCCGCACAAGCATAAAATTTTCATTGCTGGTAATCACGATCTTTATTTTGAACAAGGCAACCCTTCTGACATAGATTCTTTTTTGAGGACTATGCCTGACGGAGTTCACTATCTTCAAGATTCTGGAATTGAACTGGAGGGTTTGAAGTTTTGGGGTAGTCCTGTGCAGCCCACTTTTTTTAATTGGGCTTTTAATCGTGATCGTGGCGAACCAATTAAAAAGCACTGGGACATGATCCCTAAAGGAACTGATGTTCTTATCACTCATGGTCCACCGCATAAAATGTGCGATGTCGCTCCTCAAGCAAAAGGTTTCTATAAACATGTTGGCTGCGTCGATTTATTTGAGGCTACTTTAAGAGTCCAACCAAAACTTCATGTATTTGGACATATCCACTTTTCTGGTGGAAGTAGTTTTGTTATGCCAAAAACAATTTACGCAAATGCTTCTCTTCTCGACGAATCGTATATGCCAGCCAATAAACCTTTGGTAATTGATGTTGACAAAGACAAAAAATTCTCTATAGTAACCGTAACATGAAATCCAAAAAGAAATTAAAAGTCAGCCGCGAAGTTTACATGGAAGACCTTGAGGCGATCCACAATAGAGTCTTTGAAGAACTGCAAAGACGAGATATTTGGTTTGATTCCGTAACGGCAGACAATAAATTCAGCGATGGCTTGATGGAATTTCTAGAAAAATCTTTTGATTCTCCAGATTATAAGAATTACAATTAAGCATGAACGGTAAAGGATCTAAGCCCAGACCATTCTCAGTCTCTCAAGAGGAATTCCAAAAAAACTGGGATGAAATTTTTGCTAAAAAAGCTACTGTTCCAGTAAAAACTCTTGACAACGGCGATCAATTCATTGAGATTCCTCAAGTCTTGATGGATGGTTTAGGTTGGAAGGTTGGCGACGAAATCATTTGGACCGACCAATCTGACGGGACATTCAAATTAACCAAAAAATAATATGGGCATGTTCGACACTATCTCTGTTTCGGGTGATCTTCCTTTCTCACAGGAAATGATCGACCTTGGTATTGATAAAAACAACTTGTCATTCCAAACAAAAGATTTGGACTGCACCATGTCGCATTACATCATTCAAAATGGCGAACTGTTTGAGGAAAAATACAAGACAGAAGAATGGATTGCTGGAGATCCTACTGCAAAAAGCATTATGGATAGAATTGGCTTCATGGAAAGAAAAGGTCCATATTTTGATAAAGTAAATTTCCACGGAGAGATTTATTTTTATGAATTTCTAATGAATGTTCAAGATAAATGGGATTGCTGGGTGGAATTTAAAGCGGTATTCACTGACGGCAAACTGCAAAAGCTTGAACTGTTTAAGTTTGATAAGACCGACAATGCAGAAAGAAAAGCTCGCGATGCTGAAATGAAGGAAAAAATAGAAAAAGAACAAAAGCGTTGGATCAATAAATATTTCTTTTATACTAAATTCTATCGTTTCTTGCATTATAAAATATGGATAAATTTTTGGGATATGGTCGAAAGATTCGCCAGCAAAATGAGGTGCTTATACATATGAAAGATATAAAAATAGAAACAAAAAGGGTTTGGTATTGGCCAACTGAGACTTACATTAAACCATTCGCTCTTTCTATGGAAGATTGGGAAACGTTTGATAATAAGATCAAAAAGAATTACCCAGTTCAATATTTCTTTAGAGAATTTATTGCTATGGAGTATTGGGTATTGAAAACAAAAATCAATGATTTTTGGTGGAAGTTAAAACATTATGTCAAAAACCCAAGAACAGAGATGAGGAACATTGTGTTTCCTTCTCGCTACGAAGACTTGCCAGAAATCATTATAAATTTTAATATCCAAACTATAAAAGAGCTTGTTGAGCGCGAAAAGTATTTTGAGCATTTCGAATCTCAACTTAAAGCAAGGAATAAGAGGGGTCAATTCGAAAGAGACTTAAAAAAATATTATCATTATGTTACCATAACCAGAGAAGAAATGATGAAAGAAGTTTCTGATCTGCTTAACGAAAATTACGAATTACCTTTTGAGAAAAGGCGCGACACATGGAGTAAAAAAATAAAAAAGATTGAAAAGCTTGATGAAGAAATGATCATATGGGTAGCTAAGTATAGACAATATTTTTGGACATGACCCAGCATATAATTAGATATCTTTTTATGCCAGTAAGGGCTTGCATTGGTCTAGTTTTAGCCGCTATAATGACAGTAGTATTTTTACTTGGAGCTTGCCTGTATCCTAATGCTGGCAAAGATTACAAAGAATCGCTATATTCAATTTTAAGATTTGTAAGGAACGGCATAGAAAGCTACTAGTGTAAACTAGTAGATGGCCCAGTTACAATATCCTACCATCTACATCGATCCGAGAGATGGATATAATATTTATCATTTTTATTTAAGGAATAAAGACATGAAGCCATACATATTCGTTGATTTAGACGAGACGTTAATTCACACTTATGATTATCATGAAACACCATGCAAGTGTGCGGTGCCAGTGACAGTTGAAGACAATGAGTATAAAACATCCCTGAGACCCGGCGCAAAGGAGTTTCTCGCTAAACTGCGCGAGATCGGGGAGGTTCGCATGTTGACTATTGCTACTTATGAGTATGCAAAGGTGATGAATGCGCTTTTTGAATTTAATTTCGCGCTGGATGACATTTATGCTCGCGAGCATATCCAATCTCCATCAATTAATTTGGAGCCAGCAGAGTTTGTTTATCTGTTTGATAATTTGCCACTTAGAGAGAATCGCCGCAAGGTAGAGTTTCTCCGTTGCGTAACCATAAATAAAGTCCCAAGCTATATTCAAGTTAAGGAATATCGCGGGGGCCAACGCTTTCCCCTTGACCAAGAAGAAATTGACCGTTTAACTAAAACTTTATATGGATCTAACTCAATTACTACAGAGGATACCGAAGGAACATTACACACTTCACGAAGGGAAACTGATTAAGGTTGAAGATTTACTGAATCAAAAAAATAGTGAACTACAAAATAGTAAGCGGATATACAAAAAACACTCCTTACGAAAAAGAAATAAATAATTTAAGAATTTCTTTAAAACAGTTTGGATTTACTGATGAACATTTAGTGCCTTTTGAAAATAAAGGCACATGGGAAAAAAACTGTCAATATAAAGCCTATATAATAAAAGAAAAGCTTAAACAGTTAAATACCCCGGTGGTTTGGCTTGACGCAGATGCTGTTTTAAAAAAATCTCCAGACATTTTCTGTCAAATCAATGAGGATCTTGGTTTGTGTTTTTATCGCCAAGAGTTAATGTCTGGGACATTATTTTTTAAGCCCACTGAAAATAATTTTAAATTATTAGACGAGTGGATAAAACTAAATAATGAAAATCCCCAAAAATGGGATCAAAAAGTTTTGCAGCAAATCGTAAATAATTGGAAGATAAATTACTATAAACTTCCGCTTTCGTATTGTAAAATAGACTATATCAAGACTAATGAAATTGTTATTGGGCAAAATCAAGCTAGTAGAAGATTTAAAAAAATAATAAATAAAAAATGAAATTCGACACTAAGAGTGAGCGCTTTCAATTTGTTTTAATGATTTTAGCAATCATCGCTGATGTTGCCCTTATAATTAATATTATTCATCATTGGTAAAATGACCCTCCCCGGTTTCCCGGTTCACCTAAACAAATAGAATTGGGGAATTTTCCCCATTTTCTATAAATGGGGGCGTGGGGTGTAAATATCCCCGTGAAGAAGAACAACGATCTAGAAACAGATTGGTTGATTATTGTTCTTATATTGATGCTTACAGTAGGCTATCTTGCGATAGTTAAGAAATAGTTACGCTTTAAGAGTTTGTAACTGTTTAAGTATAAACAAAGCTTTATCGAAATTGCCGCAATCAATTGCCATTATTAATGCTTTTTTAAGTTCATCTATCTTCTCCACATCCCCAAACCAATCAGCGGCCTTTGATACTGAACCTAAAGTTGAGTTCTTTTCATACATTCTTGCTACTGCTCCTAAACCCATGTCCGAATTGATTCTCATACTTCTTTTTACACCCCCAATAACGTATCGTATATAACACATTAAGCCCCCACAGCCCCCATAGATGCATAGTATAGTATACATATAAAGGGATAAAGATAGATATAGAAGAAGATAAAGAGATAGTTTAGGGTATTTAAAATTGGGGTAGAGCGGACTAAATACCACCCCCCCCGCGCCCCCACGGAAACGCGGGTCGCGATTTTTAATTAATGGGGGAGGGTGTCACCTACCCCACACCAAGTCGGGCAAGTAAACTTTTTCGAATTCGAATAGCTCTTCACCTTCTAGCTCTGTTCCATCTTCGAACTTCGCCCACTCAATCCAAGAGCCATCACCGCAATCACCTTCGACGTGCAGCTTGTAATCTTCGACCACCTTACCGTTGATAATCATTTTGTTTTTCATGCTGCTAAGATAGCACACGCGCCCCGCATTGCAAGGAATTTTTTATCTTTTTCTTCGCCCTTGCGTAAGTAACGCAAGGGCAAGGACTAAGAACAAAACAAGAGGGAAAAGCTCGGCGTTCACAGCGTTGCGGTCACGACAAACCCAGTTGCATCTTTTTTGCCTGCGCCTTTCGCCTTGAGGCCAACCACCACGTTGCGCTTGTCAAGGAAACGCAAGTCGCTTTCGTCACCGTTCACCACGGGAAACCCTTCCCACGTTGGGGGAAGGTAGTTCGCGAACACAACCGCCACGTTGCCACCTGCGCGGAGAACGTCGATTGCTTGCGCTTCGTTGCTTTCGCTGCGCGAGAAAGTCAAATGGTAATTGCTCGGCATTGCGCCCTTGGCAAATTGCAAGGCACGAATCGGACTCTTCGAATAGTCATAGAACTGCACGGAAGGGAACGCAGCGAACACGCCCAGCCGCTCCCACGCAATGTCGCTTGTACCGTTCAAGCGAACACAAGCGCGCATCCCTTGCTTTTCACAGTTTGCAACGAATGCGCGGATGTCAGCGAAGAGAAGAGCCTTGAAGGTCGCGAAGTCATCGAAAAATAATTGAGTGCGCCGAATGCGCGCTTGCTGCACGTTGGACATCTTACCACGCCCCGCCGTGTAGAGGCACGCAAGCGTGCATCCAGCTGACCGATGCGTGCAAACTTCGCCGCGCCCAGCTTGGCGCGCTGGCGCAAGGTAGAGAATAGCCGTCAGCCATCCGAAAGCCTCGCCCTTGCTTGTCTTGGCATCTGCACCTACTGACAGGAGATTGAGTTTCATGCGGGAAAGATACACGCAGCGCGCACACTTGCAAGAAAAAAATGCGAAAAAAAATCGAAAAAAATGCGAAAAAAAACTTGCGCGGGGCCGTTTTTCTGGTAAGGTAGCAGCATGAAAAAACAAATGCACTACGGTTGGGCGTCTCAGATAATTGCTCGCGGCGCGGATTGCGCTGCGGCCTTCGCTACCCAGCAAGCAAACGCAATGAGTGGCACCCACTTCGAAATTGCTAAAGCGTTGGGCGAGGAATATATAGTTGTTATACCGAAGGGCCATATAACAATTGTGCGCTGGTTTCGTAAATAATATATAAGGGTTTATATAGCGCTATATAAATCCGGGCCAGGCCCGGTGAAAAACCCAAAATTTCGCGAGACGGTAAATTTTTTATTCGCCAGGTGCACCAGGCTAAGATTCCGGGCCAGGCCCGGCCCCGCGCCAGGCGCGTGTCAAGAAAAAAAAATGTTCCACGCAGAAAAAAATGTTCCACGAAAATGTTCCACGATGCGCGAAATGTTCCACACTCTGAAAAAAAATCTGAAAAAAATCTGAAAAAAAAGTTGACCGCACCGAAAAAAGTTTCATTCTCTCTCTCATGAACCTCATCAACTCCCTCCCCAGCAACGCCGCCGCCGAGTACGCCAATCTGACCGACGCTGACCGCGCCGATCTGCACGCTTGGTTTGATATGGTCAACGCCATCAACGACGAAGTTGACGCCGCTTGGGATCGCCTCGCGGCCCTTGTCGATTCGGGGGCGCTCTGAGCGCCCCTTTTTTTCTTTCACTTTTTTCTTTACCTGCACGAATTTTTTCTTACTTTTATCCCCATGAACCAGATCAACCTCGCCCTCACCCTCACCGAAGCCTCCCTCGTTCTCGCCGCGCTGCGCGATGCCGCCGACGCGATGAACGCGCCGCAGCTTGATGCGGTCATCGACACCCTACAGGCGTCCTATAACGCCGCCAACGAGGAGGAGCCGTTTGACGGCTTCCGCACCGATGCGGAGGCGGATGCGGATGCCCTCGCGTCTGCTGGCCTCGGCACCGACGAGGACTACGGGTCCGCCTATGATGACCACTATAGTATGGGCGAGTGATATATAGACTCTCTATATAGGGACTCTACATCCCTTTATATAGTGTTATATAAATCCGGGCCAGGCCCGGCGCCCTGCCGTCAAGCGAAAATGAACTTTCAATTTAAAATGAAATGTTCCACGACGCGCAGAATGTTCCACGCTCCAAAAAAAAATCTGAAAAAAAATTTGACTTCACGGATTTTTTCGTCATTCTCTCTCTCATGAAAAACTACCGCTGGTCTTCAATCATCATCGCGCAGGGTTCGGGTTGCGAACTCGCTTGGAAAGCGTGCCAAGCTCGCGCCATGAAAAACGACGTTTTCCAAATTGTCCCCGCTACCTTCACGGAGTACATCGTCGAATTTTCCTCCGCGAATCGCACCGTTTTCCGCTGGTTCAAAAAGTGAAAAAAAGTTGTTGACGAAACAAAAAAAATCTCCACACTCTCTCTCATGAACAAAAACGAACTCAAAGAAATCTACCTCAAGGGCGGCATGGAAAGCCTCCTCAAGAGTATCGACCTTTACCTCCCCGTGAATATGAGCCGCAAGGCTGTCGCGGAATTCCGCGCCAAGATTGACCGCGAGCTTGTTGAGATGGAAAAGCGCGCAGAAGAATACGCCACCAAGGTCACCTCATGAAATCAGTAAATGAAAGACAATTCGCATACCTCCTGCAAAAATATGAATGGAACACCGAGCTTGTTGAAAAGCATCTTGCTTTGCGCGGTTTTTCGGTTGTTACTGCTGACGCTGCTTTTTGGGGCCGTCTTATCGCTGCGGGGGCAGACCACCACGGTCACCGTCTCGCGTGGGGAGATTGTGGCGGCGACTCTGATCTTGGAAGCGGGTGGGGAGGCTGATCCCCGCGCAATGGCGGCGGTTCGCGAGGTGATCGCGAATCGCGCCAAGAATAAAACGGAACTTGCCGTCATTCTCGCGCCGAAACAATTTTCGTGTTGGAATGGAAAAAACGTCGAGGACGGAATCGCGAAAGCAAAGCGCCATCCGAAATGGTCACAGGCTCTCGCTTTAGTTAATCAGAAAACGAATTACACCAACGGCGCGACGCATTATCACGCCGAAAAAGTTTCCCCGAGTTGGGCGAAAAAGCTTGTCAAGACGGTTCAAATCAATCATCATATCTTCTACAAATGAAAAACGGTCAACTGTGGTATAATACAAGGACGCGCCGAGTGGAGCGCGTGATTGCAACGGGTCCGCGTGTATGCGCGACCTCTTATCATCGGGAAGATCTTGTGGGGTGGCCTAACTCTTATATGCGCCTCGCCACTAGCGCGGAGGTTATAGAGTATCTAGAGGGAGCCGAAGGTCGCCGCCCTCTAGTGACTACAGAAGGCCGCTTGGCTTATGCTAACTAAATAATTTTTTCGGTGGAATAGTACGCAAGGAGAGCTTGCGGCATGGGGAGGTTTCGTTGCCCTTCATTAAACACCACCGAAACTATATAGTGATTGTATAGTGCTATATAGGCGCTATATAATCCGGGCCAGGCCCGGCAGAAAACCGAAAATTTCGCGAGAGCGCAGATTTTTTATTCGCCAGGTGCACCAGGTGAGGATTCCGGGCCAGGCCCGGCGGGTTGTCAAGCATTATTTCGTATTTATTTATTTGTTGTTTCTTCTTTTGCTGTTGCACTCACGGATTTTTTATTCACACTCTTAACCATGCAACTAACCAAACGATGCCAATTCAACGGGCAAATCTACACGATGGATTTTCCCACGATGACTGAAGAGCAATACGCCACGGCTTTGATGAAATGCGATCTTGGCGCGCTGATTCAAGAAGCATTTTTTTTCTTGACCGCTGATGAGCGCGAGTTCATCATGACTGGTACTCCTCCCCATGTCTGGGAAGAAATGTTTGCTGAACAAGAATCATGAAAATCAAAACGGAAGTCTACTTCAACCTGCATAAACACATGCTGTCGATTCGTGTCAATGGGAAAGTGATTGCCCACGCCCCTGCGATTACCCTCGACAACCCCACGTTCCACGTTAGTGAGGCGGGGCGGCAGCGTGTGCTGAAGAACAAGCGCAAGAATGTTCACGCATGGGTGCGCGGCGATTGGGACAATTATCTCCGCACAGCAATCAGCCAAGTTATCCCCGAGAATTCTGTGGAGGTGACTTACAATCCCTACAAGTATTCCACTTTTGTGCTTGCAAAGGATGGGTCGCCAATTAAAAATGCCCGTTACGTTGCCATCTACGGGAAAAGAATCTTTGCTCAAATATGAAACCAATGATTGAACCTACCTACGCATACCTGCGCGGTGTGCTTGATGCTTACAACAAAGGCTCATACGATTACGAGGCTGTGAAAAAAATGAACAGCCCCAACGCTGGCAGCGATTACAAGGCTGGTTACGACAAGGGAATGACAATCTATTGCGACGATAATAACCTAAACGATTAAATCCTATGCCTAACTGGTGTGCCAATAACCTGTATGTCAGCGGTGACTTCACGCGCTTTAATGAGTGGATGGGTGACGTTTTCTCGTTCAATAAAATTCTCCCAATGCCCGAAGAGTTGAAAGACTCTGAACCATTCAACGACAAGCACGCCAAACGTAATGAATTCAAGGAGAAGTATGGCGCGTATGATTGGTATGATTGGCGCGTTCAGAATTGGGGAACCAAGTGGGACATTGATGAAGTTGACATCCAGCAGTACGACCCGACGTTGATGGTGCTGTGCTTTACAACTGCATGGTCGCCGCCTCAAATGGCGATTCAAGCATTGTCAGCCAAGTTCCCCGAATTAAAATTCAAGCTTGCTTATCTTGAAGAGGGAATGGGCTTTGTTGGCTACAGCATTTGGGAAGGTGGCGAGTATCAAACCGGAGAACACGAAGACGACTCTTCAACTGATGCATGGAAAAAGATTGCAATTGACGAGTTTAGTTGGGAGGAGGAAGTCGAGGAAGAAAGCTAATAAAAAATCGGAGCCTTGCTGTAACTTTTTGGTTGCGGCTTGGCATCCGGGCCTGGCCCGGCTGTGCGTGTCAAGCAAAATCTCTCTCGCAACTGAAAATAAATTCAAAATAAATGTTGCACACCGCGCACACTCTGTCATTCTCTCTCTTGCTGACGGGGAGAAACCAAAGCCGTGAAGACTCCCTAATCACTCATCATATAGGAGATGAGCAGCGCGGCTCCAATTTACTACTATGATCATTGCTGACACTCCCTCCGCTATTCTCGCATATCGCTTGCTCGCTTTCAGAAGCGCGCTTAAGCTTGAAACTCTGGGCATGACTAATTCACGCGGTTCTGTTTCCAACCATGTTCGCAAAATGTGCAGTTCCCGCACTCGCGACAAAAAGAAATTGCTTGCAGAGTATGAAAATCTCCTCAAACATCACGGCTTCCTCAAATCATAATACTATGAAACTCGTCATCAACAGAACCGACATCATCGATGCTTTCGCCGCCAAAACTGGGCTGGAGCATCATCAGATCGAAATCGACATTGTGTCACAGCCTATTGTCCCTTCGATCCCGAAGATCAATTCGCTTCTCGATTTCGAAGTTCGCAATGCAATTGCATCGATTTACGATGAAGCTATGAACATTCAAGAAGAGTATCGCGCTGGCAAGGGCATTTGCCCCAACAAGATTGCTCTGATCAAAGCGGTCCGCACTCTTGTCCCCAACACTTCGCTCAAGGATGCAAAGGATTATGTAGAGAATAATCTTCTTGCTCGACGCTCATTTTAATATATAAAGTCTGGTTGATATAGCGCTCTATATAGGGTGCTGTATCAAACCGGGCCTGGCCCGGCCTGGCCGTCAAGCCGAAAAGAGAGTTCATTCCAAAATGAAATGTTCCACGACGCCAAAAATGTTCCACGCTCCGCGAAAAAAAATTCAATTTAACGCAAAAAAAAGTTTGCAAGTGTAACTGCACCTTGTAGACTGCTCGCGATGAATAACGATTATCCTATCATGTACGGTTCGATGCGCGGCGCTCTCACCAGCATCGCCTTCTATCACAAGATTCCTGGTGTCGAGATCAAGGACCACCAAGCGTTCCAGAAGTGGCTCAACGAAAGGGCCGACGAAACGGATCGCAACGCCGCCGAATTCGCCGCGAAAATTAATCAAAAAAGTTCTTGAACTCTGCGCAAATCTCTCCAAACTTCTTTTCGTCAACCTCAACCAAATAAAAAAATGAACAGCGTAAACCTCCATGTCTGCGGCGCAGACAATTCCCAAATCAGCCTTGCCGATCTCGCCAAGGTTCCGACACCCAATGCCACCGAGACGTATCAGCCGATCCCTCACGCGAACCTCGTTTCGATCTTTCGCGAGCAGATGAAGGTTGCGGGTCTTGCGATCAAGCAGGAACTGCACACGACTGCCCGTTTCGGTCAGCGTTACTTCGGTCTTTTCGAGATCGACATGGGCAAGCAGGGTTCCTCTGGCACCGTTGTCGGTCTGCGCAACTCGCATGACAAGTGCTTCCCTGCTGGCTTCTGCGCTGGCAATGCGCCGTTTGTCTGCTCCAATCTCGTTTTCCATAACGAGATCGTGTTTGCCCGCAAGCACACGACCAACGTCCTGCGCGATCTGCCGCAAATCGTTTCGCGTGGAATCGGCGCGCTCTCCGATATGTGGAACAAGCAGGAGGCTCGCGTTGCCAAGTACGAGGCGACCCCTCTCACCGATGACGAGGCTGGCACCCTCATCCTGCGCGGCTACCGCGCTGGCGCGGTTGGCAAGACGATGATTGCCGACGTTCTCGACCAATGGGAGAAGCCCGCGCATGAGGAGTTTGCCCCGCGCAACCTCTGGTCCCTGCACAACGCCTTCACCGAGGTGTACAAGGGCAACCTGATCGCGCTGCCCAAGCGTAGCCAAGCCCTGCACAGCATCCTCGACCCCTTCGCGGGTCTGAACTTGACGGTTGACATCAAACCGGAGGTTGCGGTCTGATCAAACGGGGGGCGGTGACAGCGCCCCCCTTTTTTCCCTTGCTTTATCAAATTGCGCTTTTCTTAATACTTTTGTTTGTTTTGCTCAAAAAAAAATTGCGATGAATACCAAAACCAAGTTGGAGTGGATGCGTACCCGTTATCAGATTCAACAGAAGCGAATCGAAAAGGCTCTGAAGAATCTTGAAGAATACAGCGACAAGACACCGGAGGAAGCCGAGAAGATGTTTGCGCGTGAGTCTGCCGTGACTCTATACAGGCGCAACGGCTGGCTGAATGAAGATGAGCGCTGGAAGATTGCGTTCTATGCTCAGAAGCTTCCCCGCCGCACTCGCCGCAGGGATTGCGCCCTGCACCTGTACGAGATCGCCGCAAAGTTTGCGGTCAGTCTCCCGACTGTATATACATACGCTCACTACGAGGGATGATATAACTAACCCCCCGCCTATATAGTGCTGACTATAGCGCTATATAGAGCCGGGCCAGGCCCGGTGTAACTCGTTGAATACCAGCGCTTCACCAATCCGGGTTGTCGAGTTTTGTAACTCATTGCGTGCCAAGGGTTCGTGAATCCGGGCCAGGCCCGGCTGGGGAATTTTCCCCAATCCTACCATATGTTATTTATTTACTATTAACTCGTTATTGATTCACCTTTTATTTATTTAAGACTAAGTCGTTAATGTTACGTTTCCTCCCCACTTATAAGCAAGTAGGGAGGTTTCGCAACAAATGTTCTACGTGGAACAATTTTTAATGTGTCTGATATTCTTTGTGTTCAACTTCCTCAAATTGGAATGCGGTAGCATCCCCATACTCTGCACAGTCACGGAGATAACGAAGCAGAACTTCGTATGCATCTTCTTCTGTCTTGGCAGTGATTTCGTCAACGAATTGTACTCGGAATGTTTTCATACAGTGTTAAAAGGTAATTCAGTTTGATATTGTTCCCATTTCTGTTCAGCAGCGTCCCTGTCTACGCCTTCCCAATCGATATCAATAATCTCTATGTCAATGTCTACGGAGGATCGAATCCCCTGTATCATGCCACCTTCTATCCATATTGCGACTTTGTGTTTCATTTGTCAAGCCTTCTTCTGAAGATTCTCTAAGACTTTGGACCCTGCGGCGGTTAGCTTGCGGGAGCCTTCGATCTTCATGTAGCCCTTCTGGAGCAGGAAGATTTCAGCGTCACGCTGGAGCGAGGAGCGACTCATGCCAGTAATGGCCGACAGCATATTGAGCGAGCAGTCCCCACGATCTTTAAGAGCGCGCAGGATTTGAATCTCGGTGTTGTTAAGACCAGATGCGTTGATACCAATCTTGTTGCAAAGATCAGTCCACTCTTTGACACCAAACTCTTTGATTGCTTTGGTCTCGCAGTAGAGTTCAATCTGCTTTGCACGCTGCACGGAAGAGCGAGCATTGCCACGAACTGTGGAGGCGATCTTCTCCAAGACATCACCCTTGAAAGCGATGTCAGGGAGCATCTTCTCTACGATCTTAGCAACATCCGAAACTGTGTACGGCTGGAAGTCAACAGGCGTGAGGCGATCCTTGAGCGGCGCGAACAACTTGTCAGCCTCAGTAGTCGCAAGCATAAAACTTTGCAACTTGAAGTTGAACTCGTACATACCGTCGCGCCAAGTGATCTGCTTCACATCTGCCTTCTCGGTATTGAAAGCAGAAAGTAATACAGTCATCAAGTCCTTGGGGAGCGCATGGCATTCGTCCAATAGAACAGTAACCTCGTTGCCTTGAATCACTGGGGCGAACACTTGCTCAAAGAACACTTGCGCGTTCTTGATCGTGCCGCAGTTGATTTCAAGGAAAGAGCGAGGCGCACCGTCCTTGGCATTAATGCCACGCGCAGTCTCCTTGGCGAATTCGGTCTTGCCCATTCCCTTCGCCCCCGTCAGCAGGAGGAAGGGAAACTTCTGGGTCTTAGAGAAGGCGTCGAGGTAAAACCCCAACTTCTTCTTGACATCTTCTTGCCCGACTAGTTCAGCAAAACGTTTCATGTGAGTATAGGTTAGAGCTTGGAGATCTTGAACTCCACCTTCGGGGTCGAGTCCTCACCTTCAGCTTCTTGAATAGTGCGCGAGATCGGCTGGATTGTCAAGCCCATCTTTTGAAGCCAAACACGCGACACGGGAATGGCACTAGCAGTGCCAACGAACTGATCAAGGTCAGCAAGACTGACGTTGACGAAAGAGGTCGAACCCGCAGGGCGACCACGACCACGCTTAACTACAGTAGATGTGTTATTCATACGAGGGGAACTGTACCACATTTTAATCCCCCGTCAAGCGGTTTTTGAAAAAAATTTCAAAAAAAATCACCCCAAGATTTCTCAAGGGGTGATCTGAATTTTAATTAATTTTTAATCCTACGCCTTTTCAGTATCTTTGTTGGATTGATTTTCGGGTGCGGTTTCGGTTGCCACCTTGGGGGTCTCTGGGGCGGTGGGGGCTGGGGTTTCATTGGACGCCTTCTTCTTGATGAAGAAGAAATATCCTACAGTTAAGATGAATGCTAAGATGATTAGTGTTGTCATAATGAATGCGAAAAATGGGTGAATTGCCGGGGCATTAGATGGTTTTTCGGGTTCAACAACAGGAGCTAATTGGACAATTTTTGGCGTTAAACTAACGGATGGCTGTTCAATGGTTTTTTTTATGTGGTTGTCCAGCGCCGCATCTAACTCCTTATTTGGTTGTTTCTCATTCGCGTTTGATTTTTTAATATTTAATAAAACCTCATTCGTCTTTTGGTCTACTAATATATTTAAATCTTTTTCTTTTACCATCACATAGTTCTCTGCATTGAACACTACCTGTGCAGGTTTATTTGGCGTGACTGGATTCGTGATTGCTTTATTTACAGGGTTAGCATTCGCCTTTGGAGTTATAAAAATTGGGGCATTAGCACTTATATTCTCTCCTTTACTATCTGTTCTATTGTTTCTAGTAAACATGTTGCAACCAGAAAGCAAAAGCACCAACACTATATTTAGCCCCAGCTTATTCATGATTGCACATATTTACACTTTGTCAAGCCATGTTTCAAATATCTATCGTGTTCTTCTTAATACTTTCTTTTACAGTTTTCGTTAGATAATGTATTGACAAGAGCGCCTCTCTATGTTTCAATAAGTTCATTAATGTTCCATTAGCGTAGCCCACAAACACAACAATCATTGTGACAAGGCTTAACACCACTGCTATCGGAACAATAACAAATAAGAATAAGACTAATATAAGGAGAAACGATGAGAGCCTAGCAAATAGCATAGAATTTTTATTAAAATGGTGAGAATGAATTAAAATGAATAAAAAATGGAGCCGAGCAGGTAGTATTTCAATTACTAACCTTTCCCTTATCTCTTACTTCCTTATATCTTTCTCCCTTATTCTTTCTATATTCTATCTTATGTATGTACCTATTCTTATCTGTGTTAAACATGGGGTAAAGTTACCCATGTTTCTTGCCTTTGTCAAGGCTTTTTCTGAGGCTTTCTTTTGGTCTTGAACGCTTGGGGCTTTTTCACTGCTATTTCGACGGTAGAATCCTTCATTTTTTTGGATAGTTTTTCGGCCTCAAAACGGTCTATTTCTCGCCTCAGTTTCTCACTCTGCTCTTCTTCTATTTTAATGTTCTCTTTTACTACCCAAATGAAGAACCAAGAGATGATTCCCATACCTAAAAGTGGCACAATAACGTCGAATAAAAAATCGATGCTCATTTTAAAAGTTTTAATTAAACACTTTGGGTAAATATCCCCAAATTACCATAAATTAAGTAATAAAAAACCCCCAAATTAGCGTTTGATTACCAATTTGGGGGCGTTTGGGGCTATTTTTTAATCAGATTTTAGCTTGCTGGAGCCTCAGACTGCTTGGCAGCTTGAGCCAAAGGAGCGATAACATTGAAGCTCGCCTTGAGTGCCTCATGCTCCTCAACAGTTACAGTGGCGCGGGTATAAAGCTGGAAGAAGTTGTTAAGGGCAACGTCAGGTGTCAGCTTGGATTCGGTCTTGTTGGCGGGATTAGCCAAACCAGCAAGAACTTGGAGGCTCTCCTTCAGAGCTTCGTGCTGCTCAGGAAGAAGACGCGATTGACGATGAAGTGCGGCAAAGTTTGCCAACGCTTGCTCAGGATTAATGTTATTCATAGTTTGTATATATTATGTTTTTGTTGAAAATTTGTCAATCTATTTTTTGAAGAATTTCAACCCATTTCTTTGGATTGATCTGAAGATGAAGTAAGGAAACCAAATGAACTTTGGAATCTTTACGATCTTAACGTCAGGGGCGTTGATAAGTTCGGGTTTTTCGCCATCCCATATCCTGACAGTCACCTTGCCCCCATCTGCCATTTTTACGTTCTCTATAGTACCATTGCGGGTAGGTGGTGTGGATGGGGTCCAGTAGTTGTCGTACTGCCCGATCTCAATAGTGTATTCGTTGCCCTTGCGCTCAAATAAAATGTTTTTTAAATGCCAGCCATCAATGCTTCCTTTGATTGTGATTCCATTGTTTAATGGGTGCAATGTGAGGTTCTCAAAGTAGTATTCTTTGCCTCTTACAGCGTCAATGCAGTCTTCCATGCCCCCATTTATCGTAACTCCTTCTACACGAATATACTTACAGTTTGAGAACTTCATTACGTCGTCAAACTGTGCTGGATCAGAAGGATTATCCCATGCTTTTATCGTGAGATATTCTTCTTCTACATATGATTTAAAATTAACGTCTTTTTTCATAAAATTTCGCCGCGCTCTTTTAATTTCTTGGCGTTTGCTTTGTGGAGTTCTTGGACTTTGTTTTTATTCTCCCCACTGTAAGGAACAGCATAGCATTGCTCTATCATCCAATCATTTACATTAACTCCATCATCTGTCTCTATCCTGCCGAGAATGCGCCCATATTTCTCTTCTGGGTCGATTTCTGTTTCTACTGTCAGGTATTTAGAATTGGAAAGAACTTCGTTTAGTTTAGCCTTGGAGATTAAACCGCGAGCTTTTTCTTCTTTGTCGCTTGTTCTGCTCTCTGGAGTGTCTATACCATAAAGACGAATTCTTTGGTTTCTCAGCCAAACTCCAAAGCCCAGATCAAAGTCAACTTCAATTGTGTCTCCATCGACAACTTTGATTAATTGGGCTTTGTATTGGTACATGGTAAATATACTTTACATTGAAATTCGATTAAAATATTTTTCGAATTCAAACATTTTATTTCTCATTGAAAACATTTTTACCGCTCTATACAAAATGTAATGCTTGTCAAGTTTATAAACATTTTTTAATGCTTCGGCCATTTCATTTACAGTCGAGCATCTGAAACCAGTTTTTTCACTTTCAACTGTTTCCGTATAACCTCCCCAATTTGTGCAAATAACTGGGGTAGCTGATAATTGAGCTTCACACGCCACATTTCCGAATGGTTCAAAAAAATTACTCGGACACATTACAGCCATTGCCTCTGCCATTAATTTATTTCTTTCTTGTAGTGATGGCTCTCCAATATACTCTGCTCCATATTTAATTAAATTAATATCGCCATTACCAGCTACTTTTAAACTAATACCAGCTTTTGATGCTGCTAAACAGGCTTCTTCAATTCCTTTAATACTTGCTATTCTGCCTACAAAGAGGGCATATGGTTTCTTTTCAAAACTTGGACAAAATTCTCTTTCATCAAAGAAATTATGAATCACCCCGTCATTTAAATACGAATAATTTTTATTTAAGTATTTACCGGCACAATAAGAGCGCCAAGCATGACTTTCAAAAATTTTCCATTTAGAAAAAAAACCTTCGTAGCCAATTCCATATTCAACTGTTTTGAGTTCTGGAATTGTTTCAGCAATTTGCTTTTGGCATAAACCTTGAACAATACAAATTATATCATCAGAATTTTTTCTTTCATTTATTTGCTCGGCAACAACTTTATTTGTTCTGACCCAAACTGGATGTTGCGGACTCCAAGAAGGAAAAGCGTAATGATTAGACTGTTGTATTATTTCTTTCCTATCTTCTTCCGTGAATGAAATTATATGTTCGTCACAAACTGCTTCGTTTTCTGTACCGGCGTACAAAAAAACTTTATGCCCTAACGCTTTCATCATCCAACAAAAACGTATAGTTTTTTGACTAAAACCACACATCGAAAACGATTTTGTGGTTAAACTTTGAGGCATTGCGACTACATGGAATCTCATATCAAAGCCGCTTCCATTTTGAACCTAAAAAGATGCGAGTAATGATTCGCCTCCAAAGTGGAGGGGTATAACCCAACGTAACGGCAAGTTCTCTGCCACCAAATATGTCCCATTGCCATTTGGGACTATAAATTATTTTAGATGAATTTGAATCGCCCAACAATGATTGACCCTCAAAATCCTTTTCCGTTAGTTTGATGTCTGGTTCTTTATCCATGTTAAATTTTCATTTTCTTCGTTGATTTTGTAACTACCGTTCATCATTTCTGGTTTGATTGCAGTGAGCGCAGGAGATCCGCAACACCCACAACCTTCGATCTTGATGCCGTACTTGTTTGACAGAACTGTTAGTTCAGCTAGGAAATCTTTAATATTCATTTTAAAACGATTCGGTCTATTTCCTTTTTCATCCAATCTGGTAGACAAGAAGGAATGAACCCATGCGGCGCATCTCCTCTGGAGTTTAGCACAACTGCCGCCCCAAGATACGCCAACGATCTAACTCTTTCGGGATCAAGAGTTTCGCCGTCATTGTGCGGGAAAGTGCATAAACAACAAATGTCCTCGTTCATTTCCGAGAACATCATTGGGTAATCTATACCTTGTAAGTAATATTTATCGCAGCCCATAACTATATTTTATTTTGTAAGTTGTCGTAATCCACTAAAGAACAAAACTCATGATCTATCTCGCGCATTTCTTTAGCCATGCGAGCAGCGAGTTCTCGCAGTTCCTCCCGATCTTCGCGCAACAAGATGATCTCACTTTCGGCGAACATGAAGTTTTTCCGCAGTTTAACGTTCTCGCGCTCCAGTTCGCGGGCAACCGACGAATGAACGAATGGGCCATCCAGTGAGCATTTCAAGTCGCTGCTTTCAATTTTCCCATGATGGCCCCACGCCCAGCCGCAAGCGGCGTCGGTTTTGGGTGTGTTGCTCACGGCTGCGCCTCCTTTAGGGTAGCGTAAATAGCCTTCCTTGTATCAATAACAACATCATCGGTTACGTCATTTTTATTCCACTTCCGTAACAACACTATTGCGGTGTCCAATGTCTGCCGCAGCGCGGCGTTCTCGCGCTCCAGCGCCTCATTTCGGTCTTGTAACAATTCGCACTCGCGCCTGTACCAAGCGAGGTCGAGGTCGTTTGGTTTAGTGGTTGGTAGTGTCATTTTAGGTAGAGCCTTGGCGTGTCGATTCGCCTCGGCAATTAAATGGTCGCTCATGGTTGCGCCTCCCCAATAAGAACTTTAACTATCTTCTCTGCATTCTCTTGCATAGAAGGATAATGCAAAGTATTGAACGACTCTCCATGCTTCTTGATAAACTTATCCCAATCTTTTTTCTCTTCTGGAGAAAGCGGCGTTTTGCTGGGGCGAGCTTCACAAGCCTTACGGATAATTTCTATAAGCTCTTTTTCCATTAAGCGTGCAGCAGCATGAATACACGCATTGTCGGGGTAAACTTCCTGACGAATAGAAGTGCAACCATCCTTGACTTGAATCAGCCAAAAGCCATTGCGGAGACCATCATAAGCATAAGGATCATTAACTGGCACGAACTTCTTGCCAACCTTGCGATAAAGACGTTGATCTTCTTTAATTGCAAGACGACTACGATTAAGATCATCTTCAGATCGGTAGAGGTCGCTGAACCGCATATTAAACATCCTGCGATAGCGATCAGCCTCGTCTTTATAGTATTGAACGTCTTTATTCATCGATTACTCCAAGAGCTTCATTGATTTCTGTGCGAATGTGCTGGGCCAAATCTTCAATTGATTTGAAATCGTGACCATGCTTGATCCAGTTCCTCAACTGCATATCAATATCGTGCAGTTTAGCCCAAGCGATATCGGCGCGTGAAGCGCGAATAAACTCGGTCTGCTCTTCTGGTAAATTAAATTCTAATGTAGCTTTCATTATCTTTCGAGTTCAACTGTCCAGTTAGTATCGTTATAAATGTGGTCGAAAAGAATTTCTTCTTCTGAAGCCGTCAGCATCATCTTCGATGAGAGCGCGGCAAACAACCTATCTTCGATCTCTCTATTCTTTTCTACAATCTTTTTGAAGTTCTTTACTAGCTTTTGATCTTTCTTACTGATCTTGAGTTTCATGAATTTATAATGTTAAAAAATGATTCTGGCAAGGTAACGTTTTCTGGAATGAACTTATCTTTGAATAAATTTGCGATTTGATCTTCAGAATAGCCAGCAAGACCGCATCCAATCTTCGTGAGCAAGAACTCTGTATCTGGGTATTCCATAGCTTCAGTGAGGAAAGAGTAGACGTAGAACTCTATCTTGTCAAGAGGAAGTGTGCGAATAAATGTATCTTTGGTGGGAATTCCAAACGATTTACCTTGGAGACCATAGCCCATTCCTCTAATCGCCCCAAACTTTTGTTCAGCCAGTTTCGCCGCTCCTGCACCGTGAATGCCAGCTTCGTTAGAGCCAAACACAAAAACTTGGTTTTTTTCTAGTGATGAAATGTTATCGGGAGTGAATTTCATTTCTTTAGAATTATGCGATCAATTTCGCTTCTTACCCAATCGGGCAAACAAGCAGGAATGTAACCGTGATCAATTTCGCCTTGCTTTAGCAATGCAACCGTTGCTCCAAGATAAGCGAGAGAGCGAACCCTTTCCTCGCTTAATTGAAATCCATCGTTGTGAGGAAAAGTGCAAAGACAACCAACGTCGTCGTCGCCTTCAGAAAAAGCAACAATAGAATCGTCCTTTAAATAATATTTATCGCAGCCCATAATTAATTATGATTTTTAAAATCGGGCCAATTGAAACTTTCTTCCAAGAAGAGAGAGAAACTATCGTTGAACTTATCTTCGTCTTTCACTTGCATCGTGATTTTGAGTGCTTCCATTTCCCTAAACAACGCAAGTTTCATTCGGATAATATCCTCCATATAGACTTCTCTATTGGTAGGCGGCTTAAAAATTGGTTGATTTGTGATTGAAGGAGTCATAAAATTGGTAGCCGCAATCGGGGTCGAACCGATACGCCTTTACAGGCAACAGATTTTAAGTCTGTAGTGTCTGCCATTCCACCATGCGGCCAGATTAAATCGTGTAATCTACTGCTAGTATAGTGCCTCTATTGAGATAGTCAATAGCTTTCCTCAACATTTTTTCGTCATCGTTGAATCTTCCAAGGGCAAGATTGCAATTATTACAGATGTATCCGCGAAATTGATTCGTAAAATGACAGTGATCTAAGATCCAAGTTTCGGTATGGTTATCGCAAATCGGACAATTGCCAGCAGCAGGAGGAGGATTTTCGCTTTTGAGTTTCGCTCTTAACCGAGACAATTCTTTCGTACATTCACTGCAAGTATTTTTTCTACCAGTTTGCTGACCAGAGAAAAATGGGAATTGTTCGATTTCTTTCCTGCTCCCGCATCGGCGGCATTGCTTCATTAATTGATGTTAATAATCAAATGCTGGCTTTCCATCTAAATTGGTAGTCCCGCTGGGGCTTGAACCCAGAACCTAGCCCTTATAAAGAGCTTGCTCTGACCAATTGAGCTACGAGACAATAAAAATTAATTTAAACCCTTGATCCTAACTTCAGTTTTGACTGACAAATCAACCTTATTCCCAATAGGAAAAATGGAAATATGGCTGTTAATATAGTCTTGGTCGCAATCTTCCAAAATCTCTTCAATTTTGGAATGAACTTCCTTTAGACTGTTGTGAACAGTATATTCGTAACAATCGTTGTCTAGAATAACATACCTTTGCTTGCTTTTAGTTTGTGAACTCATAAAAAAATATTTCCACTGGCATTTCAATGCCCAAACGCATATTGGAGCCAGTGATTCGGTTAGTTCTTTACTGCATCACCACTCGCTACCCATCCCTGTTTGCCGATATCGTTTTTGCGACATCGTTGCCTCCCGAGTTATCATTTCGGAGCTTTCGGGCCTAAGCCTTGTTCGTGTGTAGTAAAATTGGTGGTTCCACTGGGATTCGAACCCAGAACCAACGACTTAAAAGGACGCTGCTCTACCATTGAGCTATAGAACCAAATGAATTCCCGCTCATAGCTTTACGAGGCTAATCTCCATTCATCACACAGAGCATTTTTCCTTGCTCGTAACACCTAACAAGGAAGCTGGAGCGTAATGACACTGAGATTAGTGCTAACGTGTTACGGTCAGCATCTTCAACCTATCTACGAGTCCGAGTCGTGCTTCGGGAAAATAAAAAAGAACAAAAAATGAATTCCTGCCCATAGCTTTACGAGGCCAATCTCAATTATTCTCAGGAAAACGTCATAACGTGTAGTATAAGCGTTATGAGTTGTGAGAACAAGAACACGAAATTAGTAGCAGAAACTACGCTGCTATCTTCAACCTATCTATGAGTCCGAGTCGAGCTTCAGGAAATTGAAAGAACAAAAATTGGTGGGGCGGGTGGGATTCGAACCCACAACCAAAGGATTATGAGTCCTCTGCTCTGACCGTTGAGCTACCACCCCTAAATTGGCGCGAGGACCGAGAATCGAACTCGGAACCAGCAGTTTAGAAAACTGCTGCTCTATCCAGTTGAGCTATCCCCGCGAAATTGGAGCAGCAGATGGGATTCGAACCCACAACATCCAGCTTGGAAGGATGGCGCTCTACCGTTGAGCTACTGCTGCTAGTTTTAATTAATTTAAAACCTGTTCTTGGGTTTGATTCTTTAGACGTTCACGCTCCCGAGCAAGACGGCGCATTTGATTTTGATACTTGCGATCCTTCTTTTCGTCATAGTTCAGAGCAGCTTGGAACTCATCACGATACTTGGCAAGGATGAAGTTGTAAGTCTTCATCGTGGAGGCGGCAACTGCCGCATCCGAATAACCGTTGAATGAATCAACGGAGTTGCTGGGCAAGGGAGCGTTTTCGTCCATGTTAAATAAAGATGCGCTTGTCTTTAAAATACTTTTCGCAACGGAACTTGAAAGCCTCGTAACGATCATTCAAGGACATTGGGAACGGTGCAATGCTGCATTTGCTTGACCGCTCATAAGCGATTTGAACTCCCCGCTTTGGATCGAAGCGATCTCCAAGAGAGAAATTGCAAAGAGACCAACCGATATAAACGGTGTCGGGGTGAAGGTCATTGCTGGTGGCGGCGAGAACACCAATTCGCTGATCCTTCTTGTCAAGGACGTAAACGTGAATTCCTTTTGGATTACTCATAATTGTGGTTGTTGATTGAACAGTGGGAAGATACTTCATGCTTGAACTTGCGTCAAGCGGTTTTTTCGAGTTCACGAAACTTTTTTTCAGCGTCCTCGCGGGCATTTGGCCCACCATAGTACCAGCCTTTCGTACCGAAATCCTCATCCTTGGGCAAGTACTCTGCGGGTTCAATTTTAATTCCTTTAATTTCATAACCGTTGTGCTTTTGAACTAGTACAACTTCGTAGCCACCGCATTTGTAATACATTGCAACCTTGTCGGTGCGCTTGATCTGCTTCATGGAATAACCATGATTTTTCATTTCAATTGGAAGTGGTTTCATTTGAGTCTGTGATTAAACACTTTTGTACATTGTTTCAAACCATTAACTTTGAGGTGGGCGTAAGCCCATTTTAATTGAATACTGCAATCTTTGCAAACGTAGCCAACATCAATGTCTTGATAACATTCTTCTACGTTAGGATCGAACTGATACTCGCAGCATTGGCAGATAACGATTGCTGGTGCGCTCATGACCAAATGCGATGCTTTTGAGCAATCCATTCATTGCCGTCATAATCTTGAAGCACCCACTCAACATCGTAAGGAATTTCAACGATTTTAAGTGAGCTATAAGAATCAGCAGCTTTTTCCAAGCCAAGTTCTTCTACTGTTTCAATTAAAACAGGATCATCACGCCTTAAATCATGCTCGGTAAAATAATCGCCATCAATATAAAAAATAAGACGGCGATCAGAAAATGCTGAACTTTTCTTTTGAGTTGTGAACTCCAATCCTTTTTTGTTAAGATAAAGCTCCACGGCTTTATCGCTTAAACCGAAACCACCGAAATTGGAACTGATTAATATCTTGCGAGTTTTCATAATTTTGGAGCCTCCAGTCGGATTCGAACCAACGACCTACAGTTTACAAAACTGTTGCACTACCACTGTGCTATAGAGGCGGGTTATTTTTTAATAAAATAATTTGGTTTAGACAATAATTTTACAGTTAGCAATATGAATAGTACGATGCTAAATAGCGACATTCAAGTGTAAAATAAAATATGGTCAGTCCACGTTTACTCCAAGCAGAGATTCACAGCAACTTCAGCACCGTTTCTGGTGATTGGGCCGCATACAAAACCCAGATAACTGGATTATATTCTGCAACTGGTTACGCTGCAAGTGGCAACGCAACATTCGGAGACTTCTCTGACCATTTGATTAGAGAATTTAACGGCAAAATCATAGAGCTTGGTATGCCAACGGGACTGACAATCAAGCCCTATGATGCCGGTTACAGATTAACTGGCGTTAGTTTGTCCTAATTGCTTACTCTTGACGTAAGCTGACATAAGAACGCAGTAGTTCATAATGTCTAGAATAGCGTCTTCGTAGCTTTCGTTCTTGACGGCGAGCTTGCCATCATTCGCAAAAGTTGAGAGCCGAGAAACCTTGTCCACGATCCTCACAAGGAAACCCTGCTCTGCGGAGCAAACACCCATTGATTCGCATCGTTGGAAGTTTGCAAAGGGATTGTCTCCCTTGCTGCCAGCGTAATCATTGTTCTTCGCTCTCATGATGCCGAGTGCTTTGTTGGTCAACTCGGTATGATGCGCGAACAGTTGCTCTCTGGTCATTTCGATTTTTAATTAATTGTTTTTAGTGCTGCGCGGAACTTATTCAGAACTGTATAGAACTTTGTATCCTTGTCAGTAGGCTCAGGAATGATGGAGCGAACCATCTCCTTGTCCTCGCCAACCGTAGAGTGAACAATAACGTAAGCATCGTCAGTGCGAGAACTCTCATGAGAGAGACACTGAAGCGCCCAAGTTACTGAGTTTTGCAGCGCAAGATCATAGAAGTTCACGCAATTCTTGAGTGAACCATCTTGCTCAAGGCTCCAAACCTCAAACCAGTTCAAGTTAGGCTTAATATCTACGCTCAAAGGAGTAAATGTTTCTTCGTTCATTAGTTATTGGGAGTATGAAATTGCTTGGCGCGAGCCAGCATGAAATCGTGAATGAAGTGGCGCGTCTCCCTGTCGAGGAGTCGCCCATTCTCTTGAGGCAGTCCCTTGACGACTTCCTCAAAGTTCAGACCAAAAGCAAGGGCGAGACCCTTAATCTTTCGGTAGATACCGATTTCCTTGTACTTGAGTAGAGCAAATGCAACGTCGAGTTCAGTCTCGGAAGCATTCTCTAGCTTTTCAACGAGTGGATTTTTATTCATAATTAATCAAAATGAGGGAACAATCTGAATCTGACTGACGGGAATGGGGCTTCCATCAGGATCATAATAATTAGTGGAATTGAACGGCAACTGACGAGTGGCAATGTCCAGAATCTGATCGACTGAAAGATTATAATCCTCCATTCGGCTTTGAATCTGCTTTACGGTAGGGTAAACTCCATCAGTGTGCTTGGCATCAATATAGTTGCGAATCTTGAGGCGAATAAACGACTCAAAAGTATCATCGTTCTGTTCGATATCATCGGAGTCATCAGACTCGTCAGACTCGTAATCGCAGGTATCGCAATCACCGTCGCACTCGCAAGTGTTATCCCAATCATCGCCGCCATTGTAAACAGCGTCAGGAATCTCCTTACGTTCAGCAGTGATGTCGGACAAGACGCGATACTTTGATACGCGCAACTTCTGGTAAGCGCAATCAGTCGGCACGCTGACAGCATCAGCAGGGTCAACCTCAACCACAAGGAGACGCCCATCAGAACCAGCCCAATTATTTGCATAATCGTAGCTGCCAACGTGCAGACCAAAAGAGCAGTGATTTTCTTTGTTATCATCCACGGAGCGGCGAGCAACTTCAATCACTTCGCCAACACCGTTGTAAATCGAACCTTCGGCAGACACCTTACCAGACACAACAACCGTGTCTTTGTTGCCCTGCTTCGAATAAAAATTATTATTAACTCCCTTGTAGGCGAGGAACTTTCCATCAGCAGTGATAGGGAGACTCTTGTAAGAAAGGAACGTGTAGAGTTCGTTGACCGAGTTAGCAGAAGGGTTCTGCATGAGGCGATCAATGAAATTGAGCAGAGGCTCGGCGTCCTTCGCCCCCTCCTTCAGCATCGCGAACAACTTGTCCACAACAACACCGTGAACCTCCACGCCGCTGTGGAACAGCTTACCATCGTAGATATCAATGGCACCGTGAGTCATGTTCTTAATCTTATTCTCAATCGTGATCAACTCAGGAATGAGATCGTACTGAGCGTCAAGGATAGCTTGGCGCAACGAGGAGAAGTTCGGGTGCGAACTATCCACGGTATGTGGCTTACCATCAACGAAAACGGTGATGGAGTTGTCACGCATGATGTAGGCTGGCTTATTCATAACGATACTATATTATTGTGGTTTAGGAATTACGATTATCAACTAAATTGATGTAGTCGAGGACTAATTTCTTGGCGTTCTGGATACCGTAGAAGGAGCCGTAGCGACCTTCGAACAGTGCGAACATCATCGGATAAGTCTCCTTGATTGTCAAGGCTTCTTTTTTGATTTTTTCGGAAATTTTTGGGTCGAGAGTGGGAACAACCTTATCGATGCCGCACCTACGAGGGAAATCGCACAAGATATTGAACTCTTTCTTCTGTTCGTCAGAGAAAGGAGAATTGTCTGCATCTATGTCTCCACTGATATTCCAGAGATCAAAATAAACTGAGATGGGGTGATTGTCAGGGAGTTCCTTTCTGAAGTGTTCCCAATGAGCGATCATTGGCAAGGCATCACGACGAACTTCTTTCTCTTCTCTGGTATTTAAAATTGATTTAAATTGGGCGATAGCAGTCTTAAATTTGGGCATGAAAACATCATGCAAATTGATAGCGTGGGCAGGTAGATCGGTCCTGTCAAGAACACCATAAACAGTATCGTAGTTGATACCAAAATGCCTTGCAATCTTCCAAAGCTGTCTGAGGTCACTTTGGCCGAAATCCTTCAAGTCTCCGAAAAGAATATCATAATTGTTGCCGCCATTATGCTTGATATCAACATAATAGAAAGGATCGGTAGGCATTGGAACCTTTTCCTTGAAACTATAGCTCCAGTGGCTATTGGAAAAGATTTTGCGTATATTGTTGAACTCTTTGCTCTTGGGTGAAACAGGAGTGAGTTTAGAAGCGAGATGAATATGATCGCAAGAGTTATGCTTGTAAAGCAGTTTGCTTTCGGCGTCAGCAAGGGAAACTACATAGATTGTTCCATCGATTCCATTGGAACTCATCAATCCATTAACGCGATCTTGAATGTTTTTAACATTATCGTTGATAACGATGCGCCAGTTGTTTCCACCAGCATAAAACGTCTTGGCACTAATGGTCTTTTCGACGTTCTGGGTCTTCTTCGACAACCGCACAAGATTGCGAGTGTTGCGCGACTTTCTGTAAATAGCCAACGGAACAATCGGATCTCCGTTGATTTTAATTACATTTTTATTCGCGTCGGTGAAGTTATAATTGGCGTCGCAGCAAAGCGACTCAAGGTTGTTGGAGCCGCTTAAAGCATACAACTTTTTGAAGAACTCTGCCGAGTCGGAAATCGCATCGATTTCTTTTTGAACTTGCGTTTTGATTTCCGTCTCCAGCTTAGAGATGGCGCGAGCAATGAAGTTCTTGGTCTGCGCGTTGTATTCTAGATTCTCGCGAGAGTGGTGCAGCGCAACCGAGCCAACTGGAAAGAAAAAGACGAAGAAATTAGAAACGTAAGAGTTGGAGAATGCCTTGTAAATCTTTGACGATGCAATTGGATGATTCGCAAGACTGTCAAGATTCAGCGGGTAGGAAATGCCACCCATCACAATGATGGGATCGGAGCGTCTGTTCCTCTCCACTCCCCAATCAGCGTTCTTGATCACCCACTCTGGGAGTAAACGCGAAAAACCTTTGCAGACAAACTTCTCGTCAGAGAAGCGAATGACCTTGTTGATTTCACATTCGAAGTTGGAAACATCCTCGCTCTTGACCGCAACGGAAATCTCAACACCACTCGGTTCAGAAGTGGAGGTGTCAGAGAGCTTGGTGAAACGAGTGTCGCCATGCTCGTCAACGTACACTGAGATAACGATCTCGTTACCCTTGTGACGAGACGTAACCGTAAACGAATCAGTATACGATAGCGGCGCGAAACGACCAATGCCGAAACCGCCGATTGAATCGTTGTCGCTGCGCTTAGTAGAGCGACCATACTTGGTGTAGAGACCAAAGAGATCAGACTCGGAAAGCCCCGCGCCAAAGTCACGCACAACGAAAGTGGGACTTACGCGAGTGGGAGCAGTGATCTCAACGTCACGGGACGAACCCTTGTTCGCGTCAACTGCATTGGCGATAGTTTCGCGTGCAGTTGCCAAGACGACATTGGAGTAGTTATTCCGCAGAAGCGACGAGATGTAGCGCATCTCATTCGCATCGATGGTCGCGATTTCAGACTTGAAATCGTGAGATTCAACAACGTTTCGCTGGATGGATTTGACAATCATGGGAGCAATTTGATTTACAGGCAAAGAATGCCACAGGGATCACGTTTCGTCAACTACTTTTTCAAACTTTCTTTCGAGAATTTTTAAGGTCGCGTCCTTCAACCAGTTACGCTCTTCTTCAGAAGCATCTTCCACAGAAAGAGAAAACTCTCGCGAGGAAGAAACGGTGGTGATTCGGAACTCTGCGGAGAACTTGAACCTCTTCAAGAACTCAGCGTTCAAAATTTCGTAGAGCTTGTAAATCTCTTGTACGTTGACAGAGGAAAATAAAAGAGTGCGATTCATTTTTAATTAAATTTAAATGTATGGGCTTCCTTAAATACTTCCACGAAATCTGACTGCTTGAAAAGGTGAGTCCAAATCTTGCCATGCTCCTCAATGTAGGTGTCGTCGTAACCTTCAGAAATGAGGTGAGAAACCAATTTGTCATTAAAGATTAAATATTCGGGGCGCTTCTTATGAAAGTTTGGAACGATACAGCCCATCAAGTTAGTCGCAACGATTTTGTATCCAGTTAGCTTGGCAGAAAAATCTGCCTTTTCGATCTCCATGTCTTCTATGGAGAATTCGATACCGAGTTCATTGAGCTTACTGACAATTTGGTCTCTAACTTTATTGATTTTTGTTTGCATTGTTGAGGATGTGATAAATTGCATGGTCTTTGCCTTTGAGTTCTACGTCGAAGAACACGGGCTTGCCATAGTTGTTGGGTGAATTGAGAGGCATCATAGCGTGTTTGCGGGTATTGTCAATACCTTCTGAATAATGAAACAAAGGAATTGTGGGCCAAGTGGAGTAGGCGAGGTGAAAGTCTGCGGCATCGTCGTTGCCGTGATTGCAGAACTGACGGTGCAGGGAATCGTAGGTGATGGGAATGCCAGCAGGAACGAAGAAATACTTGTGCAAGTTGGATACAGACCAAGTGCCGTCAACGTTGTCGTTGACCTCTAGCACAAGACGAGAGCGAACATTGGCTGGTAAACGATTGAAGTTGGAAAGGAAACGAGCAGAGATAACAGCAGGGTCGCCGTCTTGACGGCAATGAATGTTGAGAGGTGAGCGATAGTCGAGTGGTAGGTCGAGCAAGTCGAAAAGGTCAGCGTGAGCAGTGAGATCGCGAATGCTGTTGGTGATAGCGGCGTCGTCAGTGCTGGTTAGAGTGATGAACTCTGAAGGATGCGCGGAAATGCGAACACCAGTGCGTTTGATAGTAGCGGCGATGGTGTCGAGAGCAGCGCGAAGGTCAGACCAGTTGGGCAATTGGTCGAGACGAAGATTAACGTCAGGATGGTCGATGACAGGAGTAAGCGTGGACGACAAGCGGTAGCCAGCAATGCCGGTGTCGGCGCAATGCTGAATGATGCGATTGGTGACAACAAAGTTGTTGAGGATGCGGTCACTGAGAGTGCGAATAGCGTCGGCACGGGGTAGCGACAAGAAGCGAGTCAAGGTCATAGTTTGGAACTTGTAACCTTGCTCGGCAAGAACGTTGGAGATGCAGCAGAGTGCGAGTTGCATGGTGCTTACTCTGACACAAAATGTAACGGGGTCAAGAGATTTTTTTTGAATTAAATTCTTTTTGCTCGTACTTGCCGTCCTTGAAGAAAGCGAGAACTTTCGACATTTGATCTTCGTTGACGCACCAATTATTCACTTGGGTGTGCTTCTTGCAATACTTCAACTTATCAAATGTTTTTCTTGAGATTGAGCCTATGAATTCAACTGTAGTGTAATTTTTGTCGATTCTGGCGAGAACATAGATTTTAGGATTCTTTTTCTCGTATTCTTCAAAAGGAATTTTTAATTCAATATTCTTATGCGGCCAAGTCGCAGCCTTGATTTCAACACCATCAAAATCAATCTCATCACCAAGATCATAAATTTTAGTATCGATTTCTTGGTTAGTTAAAGCTGCGTAGGCGATCTCAGCAGAGATGCCAAGGATATGAGAGTAACCGCTTTCTCTGTTAATTTTAAATCGATCTTTATCTCGGAACGATTCATGTTTTGCGTTGTTGCGAGCATTGCCGAGTTTTTTAGCAAGTGCGCGCTCTTCCTCAGACAACTTATAAACATTATTAATCATTTAAACAGTAATGATTGTTTTGCTTACCGAGTCTCCGCATTGACCGCATTTAGGGCCAATTTCATGATAATCATATTGAAAATGCTCCATGATTCCTTCAAACGCCATATTATTATTAAGAATTTGCTCTTTCACCTTTGCCAGAACATGATCGATAATTTTTGCTTTTTCTTCCGAAGGAAGATCATTGTACCGTTTTCCGTCTACAGTAAAGTCATATGCGGTACAACCCTGAGTAATCTCAAATTTCATACTTATTTGCAGTTAAGTTGTTCTACTTTGAAGTAGCAACATATACCCCATCCCAATCTTTTGTCAAGCCTTTTTCACGAAGTTCCGCGATTCTTTCAATCATCATACTGTAATATTTTTTCAGTTCTGGATTATTCTTCTGGAGGCTTTCTGCCAAAGCAATTGCATTGTCCCACTTCTGAGTGCGGTAATCACAAAGGAATCCATCGTGCATTCTGTAAATATGTTTTATTTTATCTTCATCCATTGAGTTTTCAAGAACTGTGAATATCTTGACGCCTTCTTTTTTACCTTTAACCGCGATCAAATCCAACTCAAGTGTTTGATAATCATTCTTAATATGTTCGGCAGTTCTGGGGCCGATTATAATTCTAACTCCGTAAGGTTTGGACTGCCCTTCTAATCTAGAGGCGAGATTAACATGGTCGCCCAAGCAAGTATAATCAAAACGCTGTGTACTACCCATGTTACCAACGACAACGCTCCCAGTATTGATTCCGAGTCCCATGCCGAATGGCGGCACGCCTTCTTTTGAGATTTCTTCATTGAAAGAGTCGAGACGCTTGAGCATCTCTAATGCTGTCTTTACAGCATTTTTGGCGTGATTAGCGTCGTCAAGCGGAGCGTTCCAAAAAGCCATTTGTGCATCTCCAATGTATTTGTCTAAAGTGCCGTCATTTTTTAATATCGATTCGGTCATTGCAGTCATGTACCTATTCATGATCATAGTCAAGCCTTGAACGTTTTTACCGTAGTGTTCAGAGATTGTAGTGAAGCCGCGAACATCGGTAAACATAATCGAAAGCTCGCGTTCATCTCCACCTAGACGCAACAAACCTGGGTTTTTCTGCAACTTTTCTACGAGTGCTGGGGCAAGATAAGTGCCGAATTGTTTTTTAATTAATTGTTTTTGTTTGAACTCGCTAATGAATCTCAAGAAAGCGGAGATCATAAACAACACTGATACCGTAATAATTATCCAACTATAGTCGAATAATTGACCTTTGGCAAATGACATGAATCCGAATTTAACTGGAGCCGCAACTAATACTGCATAAAAAATCCCAGCTAACCAATAAGGTCCGCTAATAAGCATTAGTATTACGGCTAATCCTGCTAATGATCCATACAAAAGTTCATATAAATTAAATTGGCTGGGTCTTTCTAGTCTAGCGTCATCTGCTACCATTTGAGCTACAAACAACGGTATTTCGTAACCATATCTTATATTTACGGAGGTTGCAACAGTGTTTGATAACCCCTCTGCGGTAGGGGCAAGCATAACAACCTTGTCTTTTACCTTGCTCCAGTCTGCATCAGCAAATGATAAGGATGGGAATTCGTATTTAAAATTAATCCAGACGCGCCCATGCTCATCTGTTTTTATTGTTTTAAATTGGGGTATTCTAACTGCATCCACTCCAGCTTCATTGATTCTAGCTTGGTAGCTTGGATCGCCAGCCAAAACGCGCAGCATCTCAAGTGGTATAGTTGGATATAATTCTTTGTTTATTTGTACGATTAGGGGTAATCTTCTAACTACGCCATCAACTTCTGGTGCAGTTAGAAGCATTCCAACGCCAGCCGCAGCTTCACCTAATTGTTTTGTCGGTCCAATCGCCGCATTGTATTCAAATAACCAATCATTTATGTTCTCTCCTATTGTCGCAACTCCTCTTGGAACGGGTTGACCTTTTCCTTTATTTGCGGCAGACTGACTCAAGATTACAGGATAAGTTTTTAACACTTCTGTTAATTCGTCGTCGCCATTGAATCTATCTTTCTCTGCGAAGATAACTGGCAGCACAACAAGTTGCGCTTGGTTATCGAATGCTTTTTTGATTGCTTTTGCAATCGTTTGTCTTGGAAAGGGCCACTGACCTTCTTTGTCCAAAGTCTTTTCGTCTATCTCAACCACAACAATGTTTTCACTTATTTGCTTTGGTTGGGTTCGTTGATAATAATCAATAGTTTTGAGTCTAGCAGTCTCAATAAAAAATGGGTCGTTCACGCGCAGTGCAACAAGTCCCAGCAGAACTGCGAATGAAAACAAGAAAGAATATAATTTATATTTGCTCATTTTTGAGTAATGTTTACTTTTGATTTTTCTCCGAAATTTAATACATAAGGCTCACCGTTGACGTTGACGCTTACGTTGTCGCTGAGTCTAGCAGTATAGACTATTACGCTTTTTTCTGTTCGCAATTCAAGTGTGGCAGTTTTGCCATCGTTAGATTTAAATCCTTTGCTAACAGCTAAGTTTGTAGTTAAAGTTGCGGTGGGTTGCGCTATTGTAACTGCTGGGGTTGCAGGTTGAGTTGATTTTGCCACTGCTTCTTCCGCCGCAGCTTGCACAACTTGCGGCTGGATTGCATTAATATCCAGTTTAGTTTCTGGAACTTGAGTTGGCGTTTCAGTCTGTGTATTTTGTGCAACAACTGTTTCCGCTGGAGCTTCGCTAGGCTTTTCTACCTGAGCTACCTCTGTTTTAGTTTCTTTCTTTTTATTTGGCTCGTCATCTTTCTTTCCGTCATCAGTTTTCTCTTTTGTTTCCTTTTTGGTCACTTTACTGCCTTGGGTAACTGACTTGGGCGATTCAAGCAATATCATATTGTTGATCTTCGATTCGTCTTGGAAATTTAAAATGACGGGAGCGGTTGGAGCGTTAAAACTAGAGTTGACAAAGGTTGCCTGATATGGTTGTGTCATAACAACTTTACCAGCAGCATTTTCAACTTCAATAGAACCAACGACAGGCTTGATGCCAGATGCTAACGGAATGGACGGCAAAAGAACAATTAAACTCTTGCCGTCCTCCGATACTGTCATTGAAAAGTCTGTACCTCTAACCGAAACAACTGCGGTAGGAGTTTGGACTTTTATATTTTCTCTGCTATTCTTTGCTATTAGACCTGACGCATATCTAACTGTGCCAGATGTTGCTTTCATATTCAGTTTGCCTTTACCACTGGCGGGGTCATAGACAAACTCGTCTATCCTCAACTTGGAAAATTCTGTGATCTGAACTTTAGTATTGTCTTCAAAAGTAATGCCAGCGCGGCCTCGCAATGTTTCTATTACGTCGTTCATTTCGACGCCAACGCTGACTTTACCTTCGATTTTTTCGCTCTTTCTAGTTATTTGCGTCGGACCAGTTATTTCAGTAAGTTGACCAGAAGAGGCGAAGCAAGATAAAGCCGCTAATAAAAATATAGCGGCTATTTTCATTAATTAGTCGGAGGAACAATTGTCGCTGTTGTTTGTGCCGCTCCAGCTACACCATTTTGATTATTTGTATTTAACGTCATTAATGGTGAGTATGCTGTGGTGGTTTGAACAATGCGAACTGTATTGTTGCTACCAGTTAAATTATAATTAAAAAGTTGTTTCTCCAATCCAGCTTGGTAAATGGTCAAATCATTAGAACCACCTGTAATTGTAACAGTTTGTTCATGACCATCTTTAGCTGTTGAGCCACCGGCTACTAAACCGATCTGGGTAGATTTAATAGTATTTGAGCTACCAGTTACTTCATAATCAATATAATTATATTTGCCGTTCTCAATGCCGAATTTAAATACGTTTGAACTGCCAGTTACGTTGAACTTGAAGTCGCTGTAACTAACAGTAGCTTTTGTTGTATCCGAATCGGATGTATGGTCAACAGTCACATCTTTATTAAGCAGAAATGAATTATTGTTTCCATTAAACAGTAAATTCATATTGTTATTTGCGCCGCTCATAAAGATTTTTTGAGTATTTGTATTGCCATTGAATACTGAAACTAATTTTAGATTGTTGGCATCGATGATTGAGAAATCAGTTGTATTGTTGTTTCCCATTTGTCTCATTTCGAAAAGGATATTGTCTCCAGTGATGTTGCTGGGTGTTTGAGACGAACCTACTTTATTGAGAGATCCAACCTGTACAAAGGTTGTATTTCCCGAGGTTGTGATCTGGTTGACGTAAAGTTGGTTTTGCCCGAAAGCGAGGGAAACCAACGTTACAAACAACGCGATTAGTTTATTTTTCATTGTTTTGGGGTTGAGGTTTTAGTTTCCAAAGTTTACACTCTTGACCTTGTTTAATGATTTCTATTACTGCTTGTTCTATCGCACTTCTAACCGCAATAGTATTGGGTTCGTTTGCAGTGAAACCAAGCTCTGATTCCGCTGGAGTTACTCCATGTTCATAGAACTTAAACAAGTTGCCCGAAGCTGCCACACTGGAAATTGTTTTTGTAACTGCAACGCTCAGAATGATTTCGCCAGTTTGAACGCTGACAAATCGTAATGAAACAGTTACAACATCTTTGCGATATTGAGTGCTGCCAGATATACCAAGAAGGCTGGCACCGGCACCACCAGTTAAAATATTAGTATCGTAGCCAATTATTCCTCCTTCTGCAATTATGCCAGCAAATAACATCGGCATAAGTTTTTCTGCGTCTTTGCCTTGAAATGATTCTCTAGTTTGATTTATAAGTTGGCGTTCTCTTATAACATTATCTAGATTAGAGCGTTCCAAAACTTGGAACCATTTGCCATCTCCTGCAATTCGCAATGCATCTATCAGCCAACTTTCTGCACCCTGAGTTACGGCTGACGAAAAGGAAGCATAAGCATCAACTGTCTTGCGCTGTCCAGTTTTATCGGCAAACGCATAAACTGCGATTGTCATTCTGGGGTTATCTGGCGTAGGTAAATTTTTAAGCTGCTCCTCAAGCGGAGAAGTCTGCAATTTAGGTAAAGTTATGATATTTGGTCTCTCTGGCAGAGACGCACATCCAACTAAACTAAGCAATAAGAGGCTTGCCAGCCATCTCATTAAGGAGTTGGAGCTAAGACGCCAACAGGAACTTGTATTTGGGTTGTGTTTCCTGTGGCGGGGTCAACAATGAAAAGAGTAACCATATCTCCGTTTTTTTGCCATGTAACGGTTGCTCCTCCTTGTAAATTAATGATGCCAAAATTGGCGCCTCCAGCATTAAAAATTTGATCTGTAACTTGAGAGGCAAGTTGAGAGTAAATCCTTGCCTGTAAGTTATTTATAAAATTATTTAATGGTGTATTTTGGGCTAATATTTTTTCTTGCTCAAGTTCAGACTTAGCAATATCTTTTATTGACTGTTTTCTAGTTCTAGCTAGGTTTTCAATTGTAATAGCGTGACCAGAAAAGTTTACTCCATTGAATGCTGGAGACTTGAAAGAATGAACCATATCACTAGCACATAAGCTAGTGAAAAGCAAGCAGCTTTGTAATATACATGTGATAGTTTTCACAATATACATTACACAATTTATTTAATCGCTTTGATCGTCAAAATATTCCTCTAACTGCTCATCAGCAGAACGCCTTCTTCTTTTTGAAGAATGTAATCTATTGTTTTCGCAGTACTTGCAAGAACCATGATTCCTGCAAGTCCGATCAAACCTTTTTGATCCTTGATATGGTTTTCTTTTTTCCTTGCCGTGCTTTATTGCTTTTTCTAGGCTCATTTTTATTATTAATAAATTCCTCCATATTCTCAACAGTCATAATGTCGAGTTTGGTGGTAATGTGTTCATAAAAATCAGGAAAGTTTTCTTTTAGCATTATAAGATTATTCAAGGCAGACGCCATAGATGGTCGGCTAAAAGATTGATAAATAGCTTTAACTGCCGTTTCGTCTCCTTGCATTACAGCTTCTCTAAGAGTGGGAGATATAAAATAAGCCCAGAAGCAATCTGTTAAACTCTTTGCCATCATAGCGAGAGATAAGTCATACGCTTCTTGTTTCCCACAAAACACATCTATTGGAATATTCCACGAAGTTAAAGGCTTATCTTTATATGAAATATAAATCTTAATATTTTTATCAGTTATATTTTGCCAAATAACTTCGCCAAGAAATTGCTGACAAACAGAAAAGAAGTTTTGGATCTTCTCTTGGGACTCTGGGGATAACTGAGATAAAACATCACCTTTATTCGCCGCCCTCTTTGTCATCTCAATGATGGCCTTTTTAAAATTAGTCTTTGTGACCTTAAAGCCTACAATTGTTTCCATTTCAGATTTTACTTTCGTAATCTCTTCAAAAACTTTATCTTCCTGTTCTTTGATGGTCATCATAAACTATTAACTTCCTCAAGATGCGCTAAATGATGACGCTCTATTTTAAGAAGCCAGCCATCATAAGTAGCCCAATGTTCGCACTCAGAATCAAACATATCTTTTTGTTTGTTCCAAACGCTAAACGTTTGATCTTTGTAAAGAAAAACTTTTTGAGATTTTGCTCCATAATAATAATTATCGGCAATTACTTCAAACGTACATAATGGCTTATAATATTTCATAGAAATGATCTTAATTCAACTGCGCCTTTGCATAAATAAGATTCACCAGTATAATTATAATTTAGCCAGCCACGAAATACAATTCTATCTTCAAGATATTCAAACTCCGATACTTCCATCAAGATTGGCCTTTCTAAATCAAAAGAAGTTATCACAACAAAATTACGCAAGGCTTTATGACTTCCAATGTCAGAGATATAGGTTTTAGTAGTGTCAATACCCGTTTTTTGAGCGGATACGTTTGGGATAACGAATCGGGCTATAAATTTCATTTGATGAATTCTTTTATTTGATTGATTGCGGTAGTCTTTTCGTCCATCGCTTGAGAGAAGAATGTCTGTTGATACATCAGATTAGTTTGAAAGGCAAGAGAATTTGCATAATTATTTATACCATTTTTAAGTTTGCTATCGTCAACGATAACGCACTCTGGAATAACATAACCACACTGCTTGATTGTATTGGAGCAGTCGGCATCAAATAACATCACGACATCAGACATGAGAGATTCGTAAAAGCGGTTGGCAAGAAAAGCATAATGAGTATGAGTATGTTCATCTTCAATATAAATTGAATATTTAAATTTGCGCAAATCCTCATTGTTCTTTTGCCACTCAAGTTTTGGTATGTAGTTGCATTTGCAGCCAAGAGCTTCGAACTTCTTCCAATTCTTATTGGACGCAGAAAGAAATACTCCTTCAGTCAAAAACTTTTGAAATGAATCGGCGCGCCATTTACGATAAGTACCATAATAAATAACGCCATTCTTATTTGAAATGTCAACTGGCGTTCTAGTGTCGTCCATAATTAATGAATTTAAATTAACAGTAAGCCACTTGTTAATAAAGTCATTAAGTTTTTTACCAGCAATGTTCTTGTTTAAGATCCAATGACGATAACCTTCTCTGGGATTATTGCAAATCATATCATAACTCAATCCCATGTTCTGAATGCCCCAACGCAAAAGCTGATTATCTTCAACATCGTGATCGTTTACCAACCAGATGTAACGAGCCTTTGGGTTCTTTTCTAGAACTTGACGATAAGGAACGTGAGGCATATAAGGCGAAGCATAGCAGCAGATGATAACATCGTACTGTTTCTTTAATACCTCTGGCAAGAAGTATTCGCCGTCGAGAAGGTCTGCGCCCAAAGCCTTCTTCAAAATGAGACTATTGCGACAGTGAACAATAGATGTATCACTGTAGTCTTCTGCAAGAGGCTTTCGCTTACTGGTCGCTTCGATTATCAGAATGTTCATTGTCTAGTAATTTTAAATATTTAAGAAATTGGCGCTTTGCGTTTTCTTCACTTGAGTATGGTCCATAACAAATGTTTCTATTATCATTCCAGAAGTACCAGCCGTCGCCAGCCCAACCAAAACGCTCAAGATCAAATTCATAATAGAGTTTTTCGATAGAGTCGCACCAGCATTGGGATTTGCCGGGTCGTACAATATGCAAGCCACAATCTTCATTGAGGTTGCATTTGTACCAGATATTACCGAAACCATCATCTAATCTATTTGGATTTTTCGAATTCGCCTCGCTCATTTGAATAGAATATTTCTTTGAAAGCCACATCTTTCAACAGCTTTTCGCAGTATTTGCATGGCTTACCCATAGCAACCTTATCGTTTCTGTCAATACGAAATGTAACTAATGTATGTTTGGTGTGATCAATCTTGCCAGATTTGATTACCGCACAAGCCTCTGCGTGAAGTCCGCTACCATCAAAATAACCGTATTTTTGGTTGATTGGGTGCGATTTCTTGGAGTTCTTGCCAATCGAAACAATTTTATTCTTATTTAGAATAAATGCAAAGTGTCGGCAGCGAAGCTCAATATCGTCATAGATAATGAGATTTCTGGCAAGTTGAATTAGCCTTTCGAACTTCATTACCAGTAATGTGCCAGAGGTAAATAAAATGTCAAGACTTTTTGCGGCACACAGTCACAAATTCATCATTTTCTTCTAAGGTTTCATTGAAACCATAAATTTTTAAATATTTTAAATAGGCATCAATTTTTTTACGTTTTTTATATACCTTAACAAAAAACATTTTAAATCCGGTTGAGTCTAGACTTTTATAAACTTCATCGTAAAGAAGTTTAGTGTGAAGAACATCTGGGTCCGTTAGAACTAATTTTAATTCAGCGGAAACAGTTGTTTGAGGTTCAATTATAAATGCCGCGAATACATTACCAATCCTATTTCGAAAAACAAAGGAAAAATCCATATTTCTGCGTATTAGGTTGCTATTTTCATATAAAAATACTGTTGGAGCAGATTTGTCGGTTATACCAAAAGACGATTGAGCTAACACAGCAAGCCTCAATATCTGAGTTATATCGGTGGTTCTTACCTTATCAACGATAAATGAGTCTACTTTTATCTTGTTTTTTAAAGCCATGAGTGTAATATAATCTAAGGGTAAAAGGAAATGTCAAGGGCTTCTAATCAAAAAGTTAATGCGGAGCTTTTTTCGCTGGAACCAACAGCTTTGTTGGAGTTTTTTGTTATTTACTATGATTACATTAATAGACCTGACGATAAACTTTATGTTCATGGTGGCACCAACGGTATAGGAGGGTCGATTTATTGGCAAGGCGTTGAGTATCTGCCATTTCCAATACAAAGTTCGGGTTTTGAAAGTAAAGGAGATGGTACTTTACCAAGACCCAAATTGTCCATTTCTAATCAAGATTTCTTCGTTTCTAACTTAATTCGTCGTTATAGCAACTTAGTTGGGGCCAAAATAGTAAGAAAAAGAACTTTTGTTAAGTTTCTAGATAACCAAAATTTCTCTAATAATCAAAATCCATACGGTTCAGCAGACTCTACTGCTGGATTAGAAGATCAGGTGTTTTTTATTCTAAGAAGGTCGGCTGAAAGTAGAGCTTTGGTCGAATTTGAATTAGCTTCGCCACTTGAGTTAGAGAATGTCAATTTCCCAAAAAGAACAGTAATGGCAAGATATTGTTCTTTTCATTACAGAGGCAATGGATGTAGGTATATGGGACCGCCAGTTGCTGACGAAAACGATATGCGCCTTAGAAAAGCCTTAGATTTTAAAGCTGGGCTTTTGAAAAGATATTATACAAATGCTGGTGGAGTTACGCCAACAGCATCAACTTTTACAAGTATAATCACAAATGCTACATTTACTTCTGGGTCTGAATCTATCGCGTCAGCATTTAATGTTTCAAGCACTGTTAATTCTGCAAATGAATTTATAGGTTATTTTAAAGTTGACGTAGATCAAGCTGGTGTTTATGAATTTGGTCTTAATCCAGATGATGCTGCGGAACTGTGGATAAATGGGAAATTAATTGCTTTTGATTATGGCCCTGGACCTGCGAATGGAACTGTGCTTCCAAAAGGGACGCAAGGCTCAGTATCATTATCTGCGGGATATCATAGAATTTTCATAAGACATCGCGAGCATGAAGGACCAGGTTATGGTTTAAATGTTTATTATAAAGTGCCATCTGTTACCACTTCAAGTTGGGCAGTCATTCCTTTTTCTAGATTTTATTACGATTTGGGAGAACAAAATTTATTAACAACTTCTGAAAGATTTTTTAACTCTTGTCAAATTTCTTCTTGGGTAAGTTTAAACAACGATGCTTTAAATGACGGTTTAAATCGTGGTAGATGGCAAAATGGGGCAACTTATAAAGTTGGCGAATATGTTTACATTGAAAATACAAATATTAAAGTTGCTAAAAAAAATATAAACGAAAATCCTAATTGGAGTCCATTGTATAAATTTTATATTTGCGCCAAAACTCATGTCGCAACCGGAGCAAAACATCCCGCATTTAATAAAGAGCATTGGGCTGGAGATCAATGCTCTAAAACAATAGATGGATGCAGATTAAGATTTGGAAATCAAGATTATTTGCCATTCGGCGGCTTCCCTGGTACAGAAGAATATTCAATAAGCTCATAATATGCAATCTATAATTGATCACGCTAATACATCTGATAACGAAGTTTGTGGTTTTGTATTTGTCGATGGAGACGAATTAAAAACAGAACCGGCAAAGAATGTTGCAGTTTACAAAGATGATGTATTTGAAATTCATCCTTTAGAAATTTTAAGACAAATAAGAAGTGGCAAACTTGCCGCCATTTACCACACTCATCCAAAAACAGGCGAAGCCGAATCAAAGTTTGATATATTTAATTGCGAAAATTCTTGCATACCTTATGTTATTTATAGCAAAGAAACTAAAAAATTTAATCTGGTGCTCCCCAAGAAGCCTCATGTAAATAAAGAGTATATAGATATATTAAAGAAACAATATGACTAATGTATATTTATACGGCGAATTGCGAAATAAATTTGGTGAGGAATTTAGATTTAATATAAATTCTCCTAAAGAAGCTTTTCTTGCGATCAATTCAAACAGAAGGGGGTTTCTAGATGAAATAAAGAGACTAGCAATACAAGGAGTTCATTATAGAATAGTTGTCGATGATAATGTTATTCAGCATCCTAAAGAAATTGAAGTTCAAAAAGCTCCAAAAGAAATTCATATTGTACCAATTGTTTGGGGTGCAGGAAAAAATGGAGCTTTAATTGCAGTTGGATTAGCGTTGACCATCGCTACTGCTGGAGCAGCAGGATTTTTGGGCGCTGGATTTAGTAGCGTACTTGGAGGAATTGGATCGACTACAGTAATGGGCGCTGCTGGCGCAGGTTCATTTTCTGCATTAGGTACGGCTTTATTTAGCCTTGGCGTAGGTATAGCTTTACAAGGAGTAATGGGATTATTATTCCCACCACCTAAACCAGATTTCAATCAAGAAGTTCAAGCTGGTGGTAAGTCTTATTTATTTGGTAATAAACCATCTAATACGGCCCAAGGACAGGCGATCCCAGTTGGCTATGGCCGATTAAAGATCGGTCACTCTCAAATTAGTTCTAGTATCGACCATTACGCTTTAAATACTGATATTAAGCAATTGATGACTCCTGTTGATAAGCCAACTAATGATTATATTGAATTGATTGCAGAAAATGAAGCTGAATCGGCTGGATCAGTAGTAGATAAATTCTCTACGAATCAAGCTGTTGATATGGAAGATACGGTAACTTTTTGTTCCGTCAATGTTTTAAATTCTTATATAGATATAGTAACAAATAGTGCGTCGAAAGTTATTTCTAATCCAGTAGAAGTAGTCGTTAAAAGAAATAATGAGATTATTTCAAATCCAGATTTAACTACTTTTGACGAAGATGTTACTTATGAATGGGAGGAGTTAAGCAATGACAGTTCAAGAAAGAAAGTTTTTATAGAAAATCCATATGCAGTAAAATCTGGTTTGATTATGAGATCATACCATACTCCAGATTTTAAAGTACAATCAGATTTTGCGAACTTAAAAAGCAATGAAACTGGTTATTTCCAAAAATATTCTGTTGGAGATTTGGTTAAGTTCGGGCCTACGCAATTTTATAATTTAAAATTTGGAGTTTGGGATAGTGGGTATAATTATTTTAGTGGAGAATTGGTAAATTATCCAACAGGATCAGACACAAATACATACTTTCAAGCTATCGTTGCAGCAGGATTTTCGGGAGAATCGCCAACTGGAGATGGTTTAACAATTAATTCAGCATATTGGAGAAAAATTCTACCTCCAAATTTAGAGTATTTATATAAATGCACCGCACCAGTTTCCGGTCATTTGCCCACAACTGGAGAATTAGCTGGTGGTGCGCCTGTTGCTGAATCCGCATATTGGACTAGAGTAGAGAGTCCAACAACAACTGCGGAGATGGATACATTATTTAATGATTATCCAGCTTATAAAAATCAATCTGGGCCGTATATTGGTGAAGTTAGCGCATTAAATGAGCAGTCATTAAATGGTTCTAATTCTAATGTTGACAATTATGGTATGGAGTTAATTGGGTACTTCTATGTTCCAACAGTTGGTGGCGACGGTAAATCATTTGTGAAAGATGTATATGAAATTGGAACTGCTACTGGCCTATATGAAATTATAAAAATTGGAGATACTGGTCAATGGAGCGGATTAGGATTCACTGGTTTAAATGGTGCGGCTATAGTTCCTAGAGTTGGGTCTACATTTTATAAAAATTCAACCCAAGGAACAGGCAATGGCAGAGTAATGTTGGTGGGAGCATATGAATTTAAACTTGATTCAGATGATGCTTCAGATTTATATATAGATTCAACTTTGGCAAGCGCATATTATAGTGGGCATGGAATGTTTTCTGGTTTTGCGAATCCTCCTTGGGTTCAAAAACCATCTAATGCAGAAATTGCGGCTTTAAATTCTTCAACGACGACATTGTATTTGACAGCCGGTTATCACCGTTTATTAGCTAGAGTTCAAGATTTAAGAGGTAGCGAAGGAATCAGCATATATTATAGATACGACACAAATAGAGATGGTGTTTTTTCTGATTGGCAATCTGTTCCAAAAGAAAAATTATTTCACGGGTTTCCTGATCCAAGTACCCCCAAAAATCAAAAGTTTTCAGATATAGGTAAAAGAGTATTAGATGTGTCGTCAATGATTGCTGGTGAAGAATATAAAATACATTCATTAGATTCAACCAATTGGACTTCAATTGGCTCTCCGATAAATAATATCCAAAGCGTTTTTGTCAAAAACTCAACATCAGCAACTGGCACAGGAAAGGTCGTCGAAGATTTTATAACATACTCTGAAGAAAAATCTTCCGATTCTAATAGAATTGTGAGATTTATTGCGGAGCGCCCAGAATTGAGCGGAGCAAAATCAAGTGGATATTCTTCTTATAAGGCTAGATACAGATGTAAAGTTAATATAAATAATAAACAAACATTGTATTCTGCTCCCGTGAAAATAAACGTTCAATTCCTATCTACATCAACTACATTTAAAGGAATTGGCAACCCAGTTCTTTCTCAAAAAGTTCAGACCGCCTAATGAAAATTTTAAATCCATATAGATTTTATAAAGGCAAAGGCGGTGGAGATAAAGCGCCAATTCCAGCTTTAGTCGCTCCAGCCGATCAAACTTTGTTGAAGTCTATCTCTATTTCAGAGTCTGTTGATTTGCTTTGCGAAGGGCCAATTTATGGATTAGTTGATCAATTTGGCAAAAAAGTTTACGGTCTTGATATGTTAAAGGGAATTTATTTAAATAAAGTTCCTGTCATGAACTATGATGGAAAATATAATTTTAGAAGCGTAGTAATGGAAATAAACCTCGGAACTGAAAATCAAAAACCTTTGGAGAACTTCAAAAATGTTTATATATGGAAGCCAGCTAGTTTTAAATTACTAGGCCCAATAGTCGTTAATAATGCTGGAATAGCAGGATCTCCAGACCATAGACAAGATCCAAACAATGGTTCCATAAGAGATTTTACAGGTTGGGCAACTGGCTGGCCTACAGAAGCTAAAGATCCATTTGTATACACGCATCATATAAAAAATAAAGATGTCAAAAAAATTAGATTAAGTTTAATTATTGAATCTTTATTTGATACAGTTGATAAAGGTTCTGGTCCTGGGCAGCAAGGCAAAATGGGCATGAACAGATCAACAGATTTAAGAATATCTGTAACTTGTGGAGTTGAAGGCAGCAACAAAATAATTGTAAAAGAATATTCTATATTTGGAACAGTTACAAGCCCATATGCCTGTATGCTTGGAGAACCACTTGGTCAATTCAATTCAGCATCTTACGTTGGTTCTGCTTCTTCGACAGGTGGAGCCGTATTGAATACAAATTCAATAGTAGCTGGAAGTAGAGGCGCAAGATTAGTGGGAGTATCTGGGGATACAGTTTTAGCTGACGTTATAACCAAAGTACAAGAGGTCTAATATGCCATTACAAAAAACATATGAGGAGGTTATGGCTTCCCAAATTAATCCTAGAAATTATTCTGCGGTATTGCCTATTATATATAATTTAAGAAAGCGTGAAAAGAAAGACTATTTTCCATCCGCTCCAGAAAGAATTATTTATAGTCCTGGTGTAGTTGGAGATGGAGCAGCCGCAGTGTTCAATACAATATCTAATTCAAGTTGTGCAAGAGGTGGGACTATAACATTAAGTGGAACAGCTACTTATTTGTTAAGCGGAGGAGGCTCACACATTACTAAACCAGCAACAATGGTTGTTGCTCAGATTGATGTGGGTTTACAAAATGTAGATAAAAATTTAATTCCTTATCAAGTTTATGCAACTGGATCTGAAATTTCAGTAAATGGAGTTGGACAGTTTTCTTTTGTTATCCCAGCGGAGGTAACACAACAATTAAGTATTGGTACACACTATGTTTATATAGATGCTGCGTCTCCAGATAACGCTCCAGTAAGATTGTCTGCCAGTTCAACTCCAAGTGATCCAAGGGAAAAATTTTGGTACACAAGGACATTTACAATAACAGGTTAAAATTTATTATAATATAATGACTCCAAACGGCGACAATACAGAAGACGACACAATTGATACAAATATTGTTAGTCAAGCTGGGCTAATTACATCAAACGAACTTGTTCTTCCAGATTCGGAAAATGGAAGAGATAGATACATTACTATAGAAAAGAGAAGTCCAGAAACTATTTCACCTTTGGTAAAAAGAGATGTTTCATTAGATGGAATATATGAAGTTGTAGACAGAAACTTTTCTTATCCATTAACCGCGCATGTTGGATTAAAATTTGATTCTAGAACATTTAGCAGTATCCCAGAAAGACAGTATGATGTTAAAATGAAGAAGGTTAAAGTGCCTTCTAACTATTTTCCTCTTGGTGGTAATGGTTTAGATAGGAGATATGTTTTTGCAAATCCAGATTATCCTGCAAACCCAAATACTCTTGATGTTATATTCATGGTTGACCAAAACATGAATGAACGAAGCAGAAAATTATTAAGAAGAAATTTAAAAGAGTTTATCTTTAAACTTGTTTCTGGCTATACTAATGTAAGATTTTCTATATGGCAAACAGCAGCAAATAATACTAATTTCATTGTTAATGAAGCAACAAAAGAGACCATAAATAATTTTACATATTATTCTTCAAGTAACTTTTCTGAGATGGAGACGCCAGATTCTACCGGCGCAAATCAAACAAATTTAATTAAATTACTTGACGATGCCCTAGCAGCATCTCCTTTATCGCCTACAGTCGATCCTTCAGAAACAAGTATTGCGAATTTCTTTTTTAGAAAAACCCAATTTAGTATAACGGATGAAGTCGGTAAAAGTGGAGAAGAAGCTGTAACAGAAAAACTTTGGGTCAATACTGTTAGAAAGGTTATATATTTTTCTGGTCATATACCAGAAGTAATGGCTCCAGAAACTTATCAAATCTCATTGAACAGAGCGAGAGAGGCTGGAATTCAATTTTATTATCTCCACGCTGATCCTGATTTTTCTGGTACTAGAACTTTAAGGGAATTAGCTGAAGACACTGGAGGTGCAAAATTTAATCTCGCCAGCGATTCTGATATAAAGTTACAACAATTCTGCGATAGAAACTTTTATGATAGTAATAAAATTTATTACGGAGATTGGGATGGCACATTTAAATTAGCGTGGACAGATAATCCAGCTTGGATTTTATATGATATTGTTACTGATTATAATTATGGTCTTGGTAATTATATTGACAACAGTTCAATAGATAAATGGACTTTATATGATATTGGTAGATATTGTGACGCCGTAGATGATGATGGCAGATTTAGAGGCGTTCCTGATGGCAAGGGCGGTCTTGAGCCAAGATATACATGCAATATTATTTATTATAATAAAGACGAAGCATACAATATCCTTAAAGATGTTGCGGCAATATTTAAAGGAATTATATATTGGAACACTGAAGGTTTTTCATTCTTCGCTGACAAGAAAAAAGATCCAATCATTTATTTTGCCAATGTTAATGTTAAAGATGGAGCATTTGTATATACTGAAACAGCTAAAAACAAAAGATACACAAGTGTAGAAATAACTTACAACGATAAGTACGATGACTTTAAAACTAAAGTTGAATTCATTGAAGATGTCGATGGAATAAGAAATTTTGGTTTAAATCCATTTAAAGTTAATGCTGCTGGCTGCACTTCACGATCAGAAGCAAGACGAATTGGTAGATATATTATATGCAGTTCAATGTTTGAATCTGATACCGTTACATTTACTGCGGGATTAGAGGGCGCATATCTACAACCAGGAGATATTTTCGGAGTAAGCGATGAGGTAAGAAACGTAGGAAGATCGTTTGGAAGAATACTTGAAATAGATGAAAACGCTAAAACAATTAAAATTGATGGAGAATTCCATCCAGATTTAGCTTCTGGAATATATATTCATGTTCCATCTGGAAATTTTTCTGTTTCAGATTTAAATTCATTAACTGGAAGCGACGGAGGATTTACTGGAACGCTTGAGCAAATTAGAGCTAGAAGGCAAAGACAAACACGAAAATTTAATTTACATACTGTTGTTGATAATTCTTATGGGGCCACATTAACACTTACTGGTGATTTTCTATTGCAGTCAGTAGTAACTGACGTTTATCCAGTAGAGGGTAGAATATCTGGGGCGTCATATACTGGTCAAACTATTTTAACTGGAGAGGTTTACTATTTCCCAGAACATACTGTAGCAACCGGCAATCCTAAATGGGATTCATTAACATTCTCTAATGTATCTGGAGTTTTATCAGATTTGGAGATTGATATTAATTTTTCTGGTATCGATGGAACTGGTCAAGTAATCGGTTCTGAACCTAATTGGACTTGTTATATTTCTGGATCAAATGGTATAGTTAATGTAGATGGAGTTCAGAGAGGAACTACGGCATCAAACTTAACAGCCATAGCTTTAAATTCCGCTGGAGCTTTTGTTGCTCAAAGTTCAACTAGTGCATCTTTAGCGGATATAGGCTCATTTATAGAAGGAAGAAACAATGGAGAAGTGATTGTAATAGTATCTAATGGAAGTCCAATTGCTTGGCAGACAGCTGTACCATCTGTATTTGCATCTTATGCTGCTACAGAAATTTATAAATTAGGCGCTGATAGTGCTACTGCTGGTAGTTATTTAGCCGCTTTAATAAAAAATGATACAAGCGCCAATAATAGCAATTACAGAATACTTGAGCGTGCATCTAAAACTTCAAATGATACTGGAAGTTTAGTATTTACTTATAGAGATCTTCTTGCCTTTACAAGATTAAGACCATATTACACATTTGTTCAAGCTGACTTTGGTAATCGCGCCGAATCAAATTACGAAGAATGGCAATCTGGCAGAGAGTATGCAGTTGGTAATATTATCAAGTATAATTCAGAAACTTATATTTGCACAAAAGCTCATACAAAATCAGCTTTAGCATTTACTAGTGATTTTATTGATGGTAATGCCGCTCAGTCAAAATGGTCAAAAGGTAATTCTTTAGGATATTATACAGTTGGAATGCCAAAAGGATTTTACGGATCTGAAAAAATATATACAAATTCAGCATTAACATCTACCCATGTATCTAATGCTTTTAATGCTCTTGGTTTAAATGTTTATGTTGGAGGTGGGACTTTGGGCCAAAGTGATTTAAGATTACTTGCTCAAGAAAATGGAATTGGTTATAGCGGTTTGATATACGGAACTGGATATGAAAAAGGATTTTATAATCTAACTGTAGATACAACTCCTAAAAATCTTGATTTAATATCAGAAGGTTCTCTTTATGTTTTGAGTGGCTCTGGAATAGAACCGAAACTTTATAAAACTATTGCGACAAAAGAAGAAGAGGCTAATCAATATTCTGTTGTAGGAATAGAATATTTGCGCGACAAAGAAGAATTCATCGAAAAAGATATGATGGATACTTCGCCTAGCTATTATGTTCAAGGGCCATACGATGTAGTCGTCAAGCCAAATCCTCCATCTGGAATAGTTAGTGTAAGCGGATATGGAGGAACTGGAGTCCATATTATTTGGTCAGGCACAAGTAGCCCAATTGTAGGCTACAAGGTTTATGTCAGTAGACCAGATTATTCAACTCTTGGAGATGAATATGATTCTATAACTGATGCTTATACAGTAGCTTCTGGCATAACTACATTAACTGTTCCAATAAGCGGAGCTTATGGTCAGTATGATTTTGATGTTTATTCTCAAGGGGTTTTATATAAATTATTATCAATTGACGCTGCCCAAACTGGGGCAATCATATTGCCGAGTGCGACCTTAACTGGTCAAGGAGGTTATACTATAACTTCAACAATACCAAGTGGCTTTACAATTGATACTGCTGATAAAAATTCAGTTAATTATCAAATCGCTCATTTAGGAGGAGGACTTTATGCTGGAGCGGGAGTTGGCAACTTTACATCTGCGGATGTTACCTTCAGATGGAAATATATAGATCCTACTGGTGGGGTTATGTCAACCAAGGAACAAATTTTAGAAAATCCATTCGTTGATCTTCCTCAAAAAGTTACAGTTCAAATATTGGATAATGCTGGACAAATATTAAAACAAGAGGAAAATTATCAAGGTTTATCTTATACAGTAACTCAAAAAATGAATGGAGAGTTATTCAGTAGAGAAACTGAATCTGCAAAGAATGTAGAATACTCAAGATCACTTGGTTTAAGAGTAATAGTACAAGATAATACTAACCTAACTAAAACAGGTACATTTTATGCCCATAATCAATATCCATATTATAACAAGATTCAAGTAATTGATTCTTATCAAAACTCTCCGTATTATGTGCTTTCTGGCTACTATGGCCACAGCACATTTACTGGAATAGCATTATGGAATCCAGAAAACAATACTACTACAGGAACAATATCTGGATCTGGAGTTAGAGATTTAAATGGAGAATTAATTAGAAGTGAAGATGATTCTGTTCCATTAACATTTAGGGATATTTCTGGAGCATTTTTAACAGCAACTGGTTATAATGGAACTGGAATAACTTCTACGGCAGAGCGCGCTGGAGTAGGAATTAATTATAAAGGAACTGGAGAAGCTGATTATGAAGCCTATGTTTATGCTTATGAAGATTTAATCAAATACTATAATGATAATGTAGATAAGGCTACATCGATTGAGGATTGGGGACTAGAACATTTTACTGCTTATGGTAGTGGAGAGGGCAGAAAAGTTCCCTCTACTAAAGGAAATCCACTTGGAATTGCCAACCTCGAAACTATAACTGCTGCGAATACAACAGGATTTTCTGGTATTTCATTTACAGTTTTGCCAGAGGATGTTTCAAAAGGCCAAATTATATTTAACTGTTATAATACTACATCAAATAAAGATGTTTATAGCGTTGATGTATATACTGGACAAGGTTTTCCAGAAATTATTGATCATACTGGTATGGCTAATGGAAATTGGTATGAAATTATGAATGTCGGCTCCAGCGTAAATTGGAAAGCTATTGGATGCCCATCTCAAACACCTATTATTGGAACAGAATTCGAATACAATGGAACAGCAATAAACGGTAGCGATGCACAAGTAAAAAGAGTGTTTGAAGCTGATATTGTAGATCATACCAATCAATTTAATTATGTCAATCTCGACAAAACAAGAAGTTATGTAAATACAATTAGATTAGCAGAAGGTCTAGAAACTGGTAAATGGCACTATTTTAGATTTAGACCTTGGGATGATTTTGGTCCCGGTGATATTTCAAATGTCGTAAGTGGTTATCTTGAAATTGAACCTGTTGAAAGAATTAATCCAGTAGCAAATCGATTTGAAGTAGATGGGGGCAGAAATGAAGATCAAGATTCATTTAATATTCATACTAATTCTCTTGTAAATGGGGCTAACTATCAAATAGATGCTTTAGGCTCAAGCGTCAATTGGACTGCTATTGGTGCAGAATCAGCAACAATTGGAGTAAAATTTACATACAACGGCACAACAATAATAGGTAGTGGCGGAAAAGCAAAAAGAATAGAGTCTGAATATGAGCTTCCAGAAGATAAATTGAATTCTATTAATTTAATTACCCCAAGAACAGACTCCTCTATTGTTATGCCAGCAGATGTTGCAGAGGGCAACTCCGTTGTAATCGTGAACAGAGGATCATCTCATAATCTACATATATTGGATGCAGAAGGAAATGAGATCTCTATTATCAGACCAAATGAAAGAGCCGAGATATTCCGCGATCAAACGGAATGGCTCGACTCTAGAGGTTCTATACTGTCGCTTGAGTAATTAGAATTTAATATCAAACACTGATTCGTCAATCTTGCTATCTACGCCTTTAACGTAAGAAGAAATCTCAGTCTCCTGTGGGGCAACTTGAATCTTCTTGCTATCATAGAAGCTGTCTAACCATCCAGCAATAGGATTGCCCTTTGCGTTGTATAGCTTCTTATATCCCATAGAAGTAAGACGATTATCGGCAAGCCACTCGACATAATGCTTGAGCGAATCAGCGGTAAGACCTATCAAACTACCTTTTGAGAATAAATAATCGGCCCAATCTTTTTCTGCATCTACAGCCATGCGATAAGCCTCATAGATGCGATCTTCATTCTTCTTAAAGATATCTTGGAAGCCTTCCTTTGGTTGATCGCGGAGAATCTTCATGATGTTCTGAGTAATTGCAACGTGAAGGTTTTCGTCACGCGAAATTAAATTAATAATTTTAGCATTCCCTTCCATCTTTCCACGATATCCAAAGTAGAACGAACAAGCAAAAGAAACATAAAACGTTACGCCTTCAGTGATCTGAGTAGAAAGAAGCGCATCAAAGATTTGCTGCCTTGGATCATTACTCTTAGTATTAAGCAAGGCGTCGTATTTGTTGGAGATAAACTGCGCCCTCTTGACAATCTCCTTGTCATCCAAAATAGAGTCGAAGAACTTTGTGGCGTCAGGATGAACATTCTGCAAGATGTATGTATAACTATTGCTATGAATAGTTTCAAAGAATGACCAAACATTCATGCAGATCTCAAGTTCTGGATTGCTGACATAATCAGAAAGAGAGTTAATGCTACGGGAGAGCATCGAATCTGTCATTGTTTGAAACCGAAGATTGCTATCGAAAACGAACTTCTCTTCTGGAGATAGATTCTTATAATCAGCCGCATCCTTTGTCAGATTAACTTCTTGTGGTCGCCAGAAGAAATTAATCTGTTGATCATAAAGATCATAGAACTTAGGATACTTTAGGCGATCATATCTCTGAATCGCCAAGTCTTCACCAAGAAAGAGCGGTTGCTTAAGAGAATCGACGTTTACAGTGTTGAGTACAGTTTTCATTTTTATAGGGTGCAAGCTCCACCCGCGCAGCCTTGGGTGTCGTCTTGCGGTTCTTCAGTTTTTACTTCTTGTTTAACTTCCTGCTTCGTATGTAATGCGGTCTGCGTGTCGCCGTCAAATGTATTTGTGTAGTAAAGATTTTTAATTCCATACTTATAAGCCAGCATTAAGTCACCGACAAGTTCTCCTTGACTTGGGATTTTGTTTGCATAACGAGTCGCATTATAATAAAGATTAGTTGAGATGCTCATGTCAACAAACTTCTGGAGAGCGGCAACTACCTTCAAATACCCCTGATTGTTGGGCATTTCAAATGCTAGGGTATAATTATCCTTGTTATTTTTGATGTGAGGAACAACAACAGGAATAACTCCAGCCTTTGAACGCTTATAAGAAATCAAGGAGCGAGGAGGTTCAATGCCATTTGTCGATGACTGAATGACAGAGCTAGACTCAACAGGCATCAAAGCAGTCAAGGTGCTATGACGCATACCATGAGCTTTAATTTGCTTTCTAAGTTCTTCCCAATCGCAATGCAGCTTCTCAGTAACAAACTCATCAATATTCTTGCAATAAGTATCGATTGGCAGAATGGCTTTTGAGAACTTTGTTTCAGAGAATAAGGCGCATGGCCCCTTCTCTTGAGCCATCTTAACTGAAGCCTTAATGAGATTATAGCTCACAAGCTCCATGATAGCAGCAGCTTTGTTGGCGGCATTCTTGTCGGTATACTTGACTCCAATGTTAGCAAGGTAGCCAGCAAGATTAGTAACGCCAACTCCAAGACTGCGGCGATTCTTTGCAAAGTTTGCAGCAGCAGGAACGAAATAGTTTTGATGATCGATCAGAGCATCAAGCATACGAACAATAATTTCGCATACAGGTTCCATCTCGTCTTTCACAACCTCAAGGAGATTAACGGCAGACAAAATACAAACGCCGATTTCTCCGTTGGGGTCGTTTAAGTCCTTGATTGGCTTGAGGGGATGATTGACCTCAAGGCATAAATTGCTAGTGTCTACTTGAGCGTTCCAAGAGCCATGCGAGTTAGCATGGTCAACATTCATCAAATAAATGCGACCAGTCTCTACGCGCTCTTTAGAGAATAAGAAGAAAAGATCACGGGCATTAATTGTCTTTTTAAATTTAAGATTTTTGTTTTTTTCTGCCGCTTCATAAAGCTCCTTGAATTCTGGCATACCAAAGCTGTTCCAAAGTTCTGGAACTTCATGATAAGAAAACAGAGTGATGCTTTCGTTCTTAACTAGACGATCATAGAATGTGCGATCAAATCCAATGCAATAGTCGAGCTTGCGAACACGGTTGTCGTCTGTGCCAGCATTATTTTTTAATACAAGAATGTCTTCGATATCATGATGGAACCAAGCCATGTTTACTGTTGCAGATCCACCGCGAATGCCGTTTTGATGGCAAGACTTTACGGTAGACTCAAACATCTTAAGGAATGGAACTGGGCCAGTATGGCTAACCATGCCGCCCTTAACGGGAGCATTGACGGCGCGAAGGCGACTTGCATTAATACCGATACCATAACGGTTTGCGGTAGCAAATCCAATGGCACTATTGTTCGCAAAGATAGAGTCAAGAGAATCGTCTACAGTAAACAAAGCGCAAGAAGCATAAGACTTTAGAGTAGTTCTTACCCCTGCCATGATAGGTGTAGGCAGATTAATCTTGTGTTGACTAAAATAATTATAAGCCTTCTTGATGTAGTTGGTACGCTCTCCCTTATAATCCTTAAACAAGGTCATTGCAATCAGCATATAAGCAAATTGCGGGGTTTCGTAGAGCTTCTTGGTAGTTCTGTTCTGAACCAGATACTTCTCGCAAAGTTGCTTAATTCCAGCGTATGTAAAATTAAAATCACGATCATGACGAAGACACTCGTCAAACTTATGAAACTCCCGCTCATCATACCACTCAAGAATGGCGGGATCATAGACTTTATTTTTAATATTATCTTTTACGAAATCAATAAGTTTTGGAGCATTCTTGCCGCCCCAAACTTCTTTACGCAACTGATAATTTAAAAGACGAGAAGCAACATATTGATACTGAGGCTTTTCTTCAGAGATCAATCCAGCCGCAGCCTCAATCAATGTATTGTGAATATCTTTGGAAGATATTCCATCAAAGAAAGAAAGGTTCGCGTTCATCGCGACTTCCTCGAAAGAGGTGTCGTGAATGCCAGTGCAAGCCCATTCTAAAACTTTATTGATCTTGTCAGCGTCGAATTTCTCAATTTCTCCGCTTCTCTTCTTTACTGTCATTAGTTTTTTCATAAAAAGTAAAAAGTGGTAAATGGTTTTACATGAAAACCATCATTAGCCCAAAAAGAAAATTTGGCGCTAGAATTATTTGTATCGCTTAACAAAAGTTAGTGTATCCAAATTAAATCCGCTGTTCATATAAAACATTTGGACTCTTGGATCACCGCCATTACACATATACTGGCATGACAAAAAGTCAATACCTTTTGCCACAATATGCTGCTCAACGGCCTCAATAACTTTGAAGCCACCTATCCTAGACCTGCCAACCGAAACCCAAATAATTTCATTTAGGCCCATCTTGCCGCAAGCCCAATCTTGGGTAACAATACCAACAAAAATAGAAACCGGCTTGTCATTTTGAAAATAAACAAATATAACGGCATTCTCTTTAAAAGACAGAAGAATCTGATAAATCTGATCCTTGAGATGATCGATATTCCAGTCGCCAGCAATATGACGCTGCTTGCTTAAAACTTTTTTAAGCAAATCACCCTGCTCCATCTCAGTTAAGATGGAGCGGAGTTCTTTGATATCTAAGATTCTCTTGACCATTACTTGATGAACTTTAGCAGAGCGCGAGCTTCCTTGGCTGGAATATCAGACCAGACTTTCCAATTAGCCGCTTCTTCATTTCGATAAGACTCAGACTTCCAAAGTTCACGGAGCCAAACTTTGAAATCAGAGAATTCGCCCCCAATATTTTCTGCAAACTTCTTGGAAAGAATACCTTGCGGAGAAACATCGGCAGATCCATCTACCGCCGAGGCGGCAGCCTTTGCGCCATTACCTTTGGCGATTTCATCCTCGCCTACGATATGGATGCCAAGATAATTTCTTACTGTACGAACAAATGCGCGATTGGCCGCGATAGTCTCAAGAAACTTTTGGCCAAAGCCATCTGTATTTTCAGAAGTCGCATTTGCGACATCCATAGACGAAATAGCATTCCATTCATCTTCAGTTGAATTAACATTTGTTTCAAAACTACTGATCCAATCAATTGTGCATGTAGCAACAACATAATCTCTTTCAAGTTTTGGAAACTGAAAGTGGACGCGGGAGTAACCGCGAAGTTTTGCAACCTCCTTGATGCCGCCCAACTTAATTAAAAGTTGTTCGTCGCGTAGTCCATCCGCAGTCTCTGGGATAGCTTGATTTCTGCGATTAAACCAATCCTTATTTGGGTAAAGATGCGCTGGATTGACCATTGCGCGCCAATTGATAGTGCCATCTTTATTGAAGATGTAATTTACTCCGTTGAGAAGTCCGCGCTCATCACGAACTGTTGGTCTGATAGTTTTTGTTGTTTCGCTCATCTTTAAGAATATAGAAGTGTTCTGCCTCTTCCCAGAAGTCTGGATCATCTACTACTTTTGAATATCTGTCAAGCTTTGGCTGATCATTTTTCCATGATAATTTTGAAGCATAGACTTTTCCATCCGAAACAATAATCTTTTCGGAGGAAAAGATACATTGTTCGTTTATCTGATCTGAGTTTTCTATATCCTTTTTACCAAATTTATCTTCTTTGTCAAGACCAAAATCAAAGAATTTTTCGGCTAATCTTCCCCACTCGTTGTTATCGTCGGCAATTAAAATTATTTTAATTCCAAGAGTTTTTGCTTCTTCAAGATATTTGATTGAGATTTTATCTGAAGCTACAATCGTCAAAGCGGCGATCTTTGATTTAATTTTATTTAAAATCTCAAGAGAGACTTCTTGGTCAGTAATAATATTTAAACTGCAAATAGAAGCTAAACCGGAAAGAATTTTTTCATTAAAGAACAAGTCCATTCTTACGTTGCAGATTTTATCTTTAATTACTGCTGGTAATGGCCCACCATTTGGAATTAGTTCGATAACGGGAGTATGATAACTGTTACCAATATGTAAAGTTTTAACTTTGTCCAACTGGTTTGCAATTCCAAGTTTATCCAGCGCAGACTTAGCAATGGTTTCTGGCATGATTGTATTTATTTTTTTCTTGTCTTCTTTCAGAGAAAAAGACGGCTTACCATGTTTTGCCCAATCAACTTCTATTAAAGATTTATTTTCTTCTTTCCCCCAAACGGGAGCACAGTTCTGAGCATAACAATAAGAATACAAAGCTACAATTTTCTTGTCATAATAACCGGCTAAATGAGTAGAGAGACTGTCAATTCCAAGATAAAGAGAGGAATTTTTAATAATATAAGCTAACTGCTTTATGTTTGTCTTTCCTCTCAAATCAAGGTCTACACCTGCAACAGATTGATCAGAAGTTACACCGACATGAACTATTTTATATTCTGGAGCATATTCTTTAATAAAAGAAAATACTTTCCCCCAATAATCATACTGTCTAGAGTTTCCTTTACCACTGGTTTGAAATGCAACATATTTGTCTAAGGTTATTGGATAATAATGCTCTAAAATAAACGGAGTATCAATTTTAACTCCGCATGACAATGCGTAACGATCAAGTAAGTGCATATTAGTTCTTGGTATTAAATTGTAATTTGTCTTTGCCGTTATGTTGATAATCAAAAACTTTTTGCGTACCTATATACGGCAAAAAGGCAATATCAAAATAACCATCTCCATTTGCATGTCCTTCCATTGTCAAAAGATTTTCCATAAAAGAATTAAAAATAAGTTTTTTGTGAATAAATGGATTGCAGTCAAGTATATCTAAATACTCTTGTTTAGTGGCAAAATAAATATTGTAGTCTGGATACAGATTTTTAATAGATGGTAAAAGAGAAGTTGACATAAAAACATCTCCCGCGCTCTGAGGCATCACAAACAATATTCTTCTGCCCTTGTCGTCTTTGTCAAGTAAATCAGAGAACTCTGTTTTAGCATTTTCATTATTTTCTTTTGCCGCTACTTTTCTAAAGTATTCTAAAACTTGATCTCTAGTTCTGCCGCTTTTAATTTGACTTATCCAGCTTTTTACTCCATCGTCATTAGCATCAACATTCATTTGCAAAATATTTTTATAGATATTGATCAGCCAATCTGAGTCTGATTCTATATCGGGAGGATTATAATTTGGATTACGTTGTACAAAATCAGAGTTATAATTCCATTCTACTTGTGGAGCATTATCAATTATTTCTTCTAACTTCTTTCCGATAACTTCAGCGGAAAGATTATCCAGCACAAATTGTCTGGCTACTTTGCCCATTTCTTTTCTTTTTGAAAAAGACATCTTATAGACTCGTTCAATCTTTTCACAAATAGATTCGGGTAAGGTGGTAGCTTTTATAAAGTTAGTGCCAGGTTCGTAATAAGGTTTCCAACTCAAAGGCATACCTCCGCTTTCTTCTGTGCAAAAGTCTTCTCCACACGAATAATTAGTAACAAGAGTAATCAATTCGGTTAGTTTAGCTTCTGTAACGGGAATTTCTTGCCCACCACTTGTAAATGGATGGCAATATACATCCATTAGATTGTAAACTTCATTAAGTTGGGCCTCGCTTACTCCATTTGTGATATTTGTTGTTTCTACAGTATCTTTGCCGCCACAAAATTTGCAGCTAATCTTTTGACCCTCAAAGGGTTTAACTTCAAACTGTTTGCACTTTTTACAAAAATATGTGGTTAAAATATCTTCATTTTTTAATTCATTATCTTTGATAAGTTTCTGGATATCCCAGCCTTCGGCCCAGTGAGTGTGCAATAAAAGTTTAGCTTTTGATTTAGGATTCTTTTCTTTAAATAATTTGAATCCCTGTAAAAGATTAGGAACGCTTTTTCTCAATTGGTTTCTGAAAACAAACCCAATAATAAATTCATCAGAAAGACCAAATTCTTTTCTAAGAGAAAGGCGATCTTCATCGCTTAATCTATAAAACGAGGAAGTTTCTGTGGCTCCTCTTAATGTTTTAATGGAGCCTTTAGGATATCCAAGGCGCTCTGCTTCTTTACCAGCGAAAGAAGCCCAAGCATAATAATTTTTAACCTTTGGAATAATCTTTACTGCATCTGTATAAAGTGGTACTGAATCAAGAGTTGTCCAAATCATACAATTATCATTCCACCATTTCTTTTCAACTAATGGCGACAAGGCCCAAATATCTTCTATTCCAATATAAAAGTCTGGCTTGAATTCTTTGATCAGAGAATCTATTTCGTTAAGTCCATATGTAGCTATCCTTAATTTAGATTGATCTGACGCAATTTCTTGAAGTTTATTTGAATCTGGTAGCGTTCCTACAGCTTTCCAAGGTAATGTTTTTAATTCTGGCGCATCTTTTGATTTTGTATTAGCAAATTCAATAAGATTGTATTTACCAGTCTTATAAAGATATCTAAGAACATTTTTCATGTTCTTGCCGAAACCTGTAAAAATTCGGCTGTGATTACTGTGGAATACTACAGTTTTTTTCATTCGGAAACTTCAAAGCTTTTACGAAGATAGTTCTCTAGATATTGAGCGACAAGTTCAGCCTCACCAAGTTCAAATCCAATTAGAAAAGATTGCTCTCCCTTTTTAATAGAAAATGAAAAGGCGTTATCTCCACTCTTTTTTACATAAGGTCCAAACATAATTGAAGTCGTGGAGCCTTGGTAAGCATGAACAGTAGAAAATTTGGCTGATTGTCTAACGGCCCGAATCATTGATGCCGCCTCAACCTGATTGAGTTTTAAGGCAGCGGTCTTTTCTGGATTCTTTGCATTTTCAGAAAAAGAACCCTTCTTTGTTTCGTCATTCCATCCAGCTTGTTTTACAAAACTGACATAAAGATCTGGGCCTTCTCCCTTTGTTTGATCTTTGTCTTTATATGATACATTAAATGATAATGCAGTTCCAGTATTTGATCTATTAGGTTTATAAAAGTTAAGGCGCATAGTAGTCAAAATTATAAACTACCACAGTTATAATTAAACACAAATAAACAAAAAAGGCGCACATTTCTGTGCGCCTTTAAGGTCTATTTAGATATTTATATTAAACAGGGAAGGAGCCAGAAACGCCAATCTGCTTGCGAACAATTGGAGGATTCTTTTGACGCTCAATTTCTGCGGCAAGGCCAGATTGAATGCCAAATTCACCAGTTACATTGATCTTTGACGAAACCCAATCTGCGGCCATTCCAGTAGTAACTGCATCGAATGCAACGAAAGCTCCTGTATCAGTTACAGGATCAAGAGACACGGTGCCAATGCTCGAAGCGAAATAGTATTCGGGAGATTCGCCACTAGCGAGTTCTCCTGTATTCTTTGGCTCAATGGCAGTGATTCTCCAGTGAATTGTTTTAATTACATCAGGTAATCCACTCTCAAGTGGAGCGCAGTCTAAAGCGGGAAATTCCCATCTATAAGTGATCATGGTAGTTTAAATTTATTCTATAATAACTTTGGAAACATCATTTTCATCCCATTTTGTCTCGTCCATAGAACCTTCATTCTTTTTCTTCTTGCGGCTAAATTGCGAATAGCAGATTGCGGCTCTTTGTTTTTGATTGGGATATTCTTTCAGCATAGTTTCTGAAGACATACAGGAAGCAATAAATTGATCCTCTTCTTGATTCTTTCTGGGAGTTGGGATTGGCATATAGATATATTTACACAAATATTTAATAAAAACCCCCGATTTCTCGGGGGTTATTGTTATCGCGAACTTGTATATCTTGACCCTCGGAATGTTACGGCCTTTACTTGATTCTTGGCGAATCGGCGGTTGCAGCCAGCATTGCGGTCCTCTACAGTGATAAGAGAGGGGCCAAAGTTTACAAGACGAGCATTGATAACCTCGGTAGAGGTTTCAAGGCCAAAGAAACGTCCACTAGTGCGACGAATCGTATTAAGAGCGCGATTTGAGCGTGTATTATTCATAGTTAATGCCAAACATAATAGAAGTCTCTGATTAATTTGTCAATAGATTTGTCAACAAAAAGTTTATCTTGAATCTTTAAATAGCATGTTTCTGATTTATTAATCCATTCTTTAAGTTTAACAGGATTTCTCAATCCGAAGGTCATATATTCGGCCAAGATTTTTGAATTAAAATAAGCAAAATTAAATAACTGCGCCACTTCTTTATATTCGTAAAGAGCTTTTTGAGCGTCTTTGCTCATTAATTCCGTTATATTATCAAATACTGAATCAGAGCAGTTAAGAGTTTCTTTAGCTAACAAAATATCTAAATAAATATTAGCATTCGCTGCGTATTCAAAATTAATTAATTTAATATCTGTGCCAGTATATATTATATTTTCTAATCCAAGATCAAAATGACAAAGCCCACAATGATCTGTATTTGGTTTATACGTTTTTTTGAAAAGAATTTTCGCAGAAGCGAATAAGCTTACTACAGGATAAGTCTTGAATAAAGACATAGATTCTCTTGGGAGCATAGAATCGAATGTGCTTAATGTATTATCTACGTTAAGTAATTTAATTTTATGCATGGAGCTTACCGTGGAGATAAAATGCTTTTGAATATCAAGTTTTTTACTAAGAGGATAATTAGATATGTCTGAAAAGAAAATGCCTTTCGGCACCTCAAAACATATAAATTGAAACTCATCAGAATCATCTGAGTGACAGATAATATTGGGGTGGAACTCAAACTTGTTATCCCAAAGCTCTTTCCAAAAATTTGGAAGGTCTGGCGAAAGATTAACCTTTGTCAATAAAGGTCGGTTATTGACATTGATTAAGAAGCAGTCGTAAATAGGATGGGTATAATACTTTTCCCATTTTAAAATCTTTTCTCCAGTTTGAGATTCGATTTTATTTTTTACCGATAGCAAGAATTCTTCTTCAATTGGAAGAAGAGTCTTATCAGTTTTTGCAAACTGCAAATGATTTCTTTGTTTTTCCATCTATATGAATTTCGTTATTTTTAATAGAAACTCTAATTTGATTATAATTATTGATGGAAAGAATGTCCACTATCTTAGTTTTTAATTCATTTTCTATAAAGAAGATAATCTTTCTGGCTCCAGTATTGCTATCTTTCGTATTATTAATAATAAAGTCAATAAGTTCATTTGAAAATGAAATAGATGTTTCATTCTGCTTCAATGATTCTTTAATTTGATTAAGTTCCGTTTCAGCAATTTTAACCAAAGACTCATGCTTTAATTCGTCAAAAATGACGATATCATTAAGTCTAGCTAGAAATTCTGGCCTAAAAAATCTTTTTAAATTCTCAAGAACTGAGTCTTTACTTGGCTTTTGGTTAGATGCCGCACCAAATCCAATCTTTTTATTATCATTGATTTGGAATCCAACATTGCCAGTCATGATAATAATAGAGTTCTTAAAGCTCATCTTTCTGCCCATAGAGTCAGTGAGTTGACCGCTATCCATAATCTGCAAAAGAACATTAACTACATCTGGATGAGCCTTTTCGATTTCATCAAAAAGAAATACCGAAGAAGGATGCTTGTCCAAATGAGACCATAAGATACTTGCTTCTCCATGACCGACATAACCTGGAGGTGAACCGATCAGTTTGGAAACTGAATGCTGCTCCATGAACTCTGACATATCAATAACACAAAGATTAGCTTCGTCTCCAAAACCCTGCTTCGCTAATGTTCTAGCTAAGTGTGTCTTACCAGATCCTGTTGGGCCGATAAACATGAAGTTGCCGAGTGGCTTAGTTGACTTTGCCAAGCCAAAAGAACTTCTAAGAACACAGTCAGAAATCTTTTTGAGGGCTTCGTCCTGACCAAAAACATGCTTCTTTAGATTAGATAGAATATTTTTAATTCCATCGTTGTTTGATTTATTGTCTATGAACTTACCAATCTTATCTGACAGCGCCTCATAAACATCTTTAGTCTTAACTTTAAAGATTCTGCCTTTTATTGATTCTACCCAATCATCATACTTAACTTCATAGTCTTTGATAATATCAGTAAGGTGATTTTCTTTTACATCGTCTGGAGCAAGCTTTTCAAATTCAACGATAAGTTTTTCAACGTCTTTGATTTCTTGTGGACGGGAAAACGACTTGATCTTCACCTTTGATCCTACCTGATCCATCAAATCGATAGCTTTATCTGGGAATCTGCGAGAAGGAATATACTTCTCGCATAAATTAACTATATCAGTAATAACATTATCACTATAATGGATCATATGAAACTTTTCATAGAATCCTTTTAAGGACTTTAAAATTTTAAATGTTTCCTCTTTTGAAGGCTCACAAACAAAAATCGGTTCAAAGCGCCGGTTCATTGCCCCATCTTTAACAAAGTACTTTTCGTATTCAGTCTGTGTTGTGGCAGCGATAAACCCCATCTCGTCGGCAGTAAGATACTGTTTTAAAATATTAGCAGCATCCATAGAACCAGCATCGTTACCCATGCCGATAACATTATGAACTTCATCAATGAAGACAATAACATTACCCATGTTCTTGATTTCATCCATCGTCTTAACTAGACGCTCCTCAAATTCGCCGCGAAGTTTCGTTCCAGCGATAAGAGCAGAAAGATTAAGAGATATAATCTTTTTATTTAAAAGAAACTCTGTACATTCACAAGAGACAATCTTTTTAGCCAATAATCCTACCACCGCGCTCTTACCAACGCCAGGTTCTCCAATTAAAATTACATTCTTCTTCTGCTTCCTGCAAAGCACTTCGGACATTTTAGCAACTTCTTTTTCTCTAAAGAAAATATTGTCAAAATTTCCATCGGTAGCCATTTGATTATAGTCTGAACAAAATGCAGATATAGCATTACTCTGCTGAGACTGGCCCCTTTGTTGTATAGGCTTCTTTACTGGATTAGAAAGCATTTTGCATTCTTTCTCAACCTTTTCGGAAATGAAGCCTACATCAACACCATTCTTTTTAAAGAATTTTCTGACCGCCTCCGAATTACGAAGCAGAGACAAAAAGATATGTTCTATGCCAGTATAATTTTGCTTAAAGCTCTGTGAGATTGTATAAGACTCATTGATTATCTTAACTACATTTGGGCTATATTTAATTGAACTAAGAGCTATCTTTTTCCTATTTGAAGGAAGTGTTTTGGACAGTGTTAAAATTACATCTTTGATTTCAACGGAGATAGATTGAAAAACAAGATTTACAATCATTGACTCCGAGAATAAGACCGCATGTAATAAAAATTCATCAGTTATCTCTGGCTGATTATTTTCAGCACAGCGCTGTTTAGCAACATCTAAAGCTCTTCTTACTTTAGGAGTAAAGTTGATGTCTTGCACTGTATTCATTTTTACACTTAAGTTTCAATCTGCGATAGCTTTGTGTATATCTTTTCTGTGAGGATTGTCAAGCCATTTAAGAAGATTGAATCATCGGCCTTTGAGCCATAGATAACCACAATGTCATCTTCTTTAGGAGTCTTGCCTCCACCTTCGTAATACTGGGTAAACTTATCGTCTCTGCCTCCATCCGTCAAGCGACAAGTCATTTGGCCATACTCGTCAGAAATTTTAACTAATAAATATGGACGACCAGCGCGGCTGACCTTTTTACGAGCCTCTTTAACTATTCCAACCATTTTTACATTCTGGCGCAAATCAACTTGAGAAGCCTCATAAGTATTGTGAAGTCTATCCTCACCATCATTAAAAACTTCTTTTAATTTGTGAGTATAACTATAACCGAGAAGGCGCTTTTCAAAAAACCAATTAGCAAACTTCTCGTATTTTTTATTCATATCATAGATCTTTTTATATGGCTCATACTTATTTTTAAATGTTTCAAAGCGACTTTCTTTCATAAATGGTTTGCCATCATCTCCAACAGATTTATTTTTAACTAAATCAGCAATAGTATTTAATACATCATGGTCATACTTTGGAGAGACAAGTTTAACATTACGCTTTTCTCTATCTGTTAAGACATTATAGGTCTGAGCCTCAAGAACTAGGCGACAGCGTTTTTCACTGAAACTAGAAAGAGTACCTGCTTGAATCAAAGATGATAAGACGCCAATGTTGACGCCAGCCTCTTTAGCCCCATCAAAACAATCGATCTTATTGGCGAATTCTTCTTGTCTAAACTCAAGCAAATGAGTTAGTACTTTATCAGACACTCCTTTGATGGCATTTAAACCAAATCGAATATTATCACCTTCGATTTCGAAGTCGGCTTTTGACTTAGAAAGATCTGGTGGCAAAAGCCTGATATTGAAGAACGAAAGCTCTTGTGAGATTGCTTCAATTTCTTCATGTGGATTTGGCTCATGCTTTGAAGATCTAAGCAAAGCAAGAAAGAATTCCTTTGGATGATTAAACTTAAGATAAGTAGTTAAGGCAGAAAGAGTAGCATAAGATACAGCATGAGAAGCATTAAAAGAATAGTTCGCGCTATCTTCTGCGACCTTCCAAAGAACATCAGCAATTGCTGGTTCTAGATTATTGGACGCAACCTTTTCTCTAATCTTCTGCTGCCAAGCTGGCATTTCACTAACTTTCTTTTTACCTACGATACGGCGCACAGTTTCAGCTTCATCAAGAGTAAAGCCAACCTTAACGATCATCTTCATTAACTGCTCTTGGAAGATTGGAATACCTCCAGTAATACCAAGAATATCGTCAAAGAAAGGATGCACTGATTGGAACTGGCCAGTAGCGATATATCTTGCGTATTGATCTAGGAAGTCCAAAGCACCAGGGCGTGCAAGCGAAAGCACACATGCCAACTCAAGCATGTTTCTTGGCTTTACTTTTTTGCAAACGTGGAAATTAGTATTGGCTTCAATTTGAAATAGACCCTTGGGATTAGATAGATCTTGTAAGAATTTATATGTAGACAAATTATCGAAATCAAGATTCTTAAAATCTAAACCGAGTCTCTGGCAAGTATCGTAAACAACAGTCAAAGTTCTAAGCCCAAGGATGTCGAATTTGACAGTAATTTCTGACACGTTATTCATGTCATAAGCCGAAACGATTTCACCATCACCTGTCTTTTGCAAAGGCATGATATCTTCATTATTGTAATATGAGATTGAAATGCCAGATGGGTGAACGCCAGTATTCTTGTTTAGTCCTTCTATCTTTTTGGCGATCTTGTAAATCTTTGGGTTCTTGTCGCAGAATGCTTTGAATTGCTCACTTTCTTCGTAAGCATCCTTTAAAGCAAATACCTTACCGAATTGCTTTGGGATAATATCGCTGACGGCATTAACTTCGTCCTCTGACATCTCTCCTACAATTTTGCCACACTCTTTAATACAGAGTTTGCCAGTAAGAGTATTCATGGTAAGAATCTTACAAGTCTTACCTGCGTACTTTGTTTTAATATAATTAATAACATCCTGACGCTTTGAAAACTCAATGTCATTGTCAACGTCAGGCATCAACGATCCGTCAAGATAGGTAATCCCATCCACTACAATTTTCTTAGCGCGACTCTTTGAAACGAATCGCTCAAAGAACAATCCATTCTTAATGGGATCTACATTTGTAACACCAATCAGAAAAAGAATGAGAGAGCCAGCCGCAGAACCACGACCATAGCCAGTAGGAATATTGTGCTCATGAGCGTAATTAAGAATGTCCCAGTTAAGCAGAACGTAATCAACGAAACCAAGTTCTTCAAAGATTGCCAATTCGTATTTTGCTCTTTCATAATAGTCTTTTTTATTAGATAATTTATCTATGCCTTTTGTTCTGACCGCCCTTAAGCAAAGCTGACGCAAGAATTCTACATTTGAAACCGAAGGGTCGATACCAAGTTGCTCATAATATCTGGCATCAATTTTAATCTCTGGAAGGCGAACACCAGGAGGAACAGGATGCTGATATTTTTGAAAAGAGTTTAATAGATTATTCATACGTCAACCTGCATAATTAGCTTACGGAAAATTTTATAGTTCATCTGAATATCGTACAAAGCATCGTGCAGCTTTGATGGATCATGGTCAATTCCAAACTGTTTGAGCAAAAAGCCCTGACTTGTTTTTAAGCCTTTCTCTCTGTGATTCATGAGTTTCATTTGCCAAGAGAGCAAGTCTCCAGATGGCTTTATGTCCTTGAACAATGCCGTAGCTAAAGCTTTGGTGTCAAGCATTCTATTGACAAAACTCCAATCATTTTGAATGCCTATGCCACGCATCATCGTATTTAAAATATAAATATCATAACCAAGAACATTCTGACCAACAAGAATATTATTGTTATCGTAAAGATAATTAGCAAACTTCTTCCATACCTCCATTGGAGGCTTCGCCTTGGAAATGTACTTTTCTTTATTGAATCCTGTTATCCTAGCCGCTTCTTCGGACACATTAAGATCATCGTAGAATACAAATTCGTCATGCTCTTCTAGAATTTCTTCTCCCTTGCAGACGATCCAAGATAGCTGCCAAGGACGAGAATCAGTTAAAGACAAACCTTCTGTTTCCGTATCAAATACTACGAACTTCTGATTAATTTTTTGTTTTAAAAGATTATTCATGACGCCTCCTTCCAAGACTGAAAAGAGAATTCTTTGCTTCCGCAGCCGCCAAGTTCTGGCGCAGACAAACTTTGATTCTTGCCCATGTTTCTGTTGCAAGCTATTTTATAAGTAACCCAAGCTGGAAAGTCTTCTCTATTTTTATAATAAATTGTTTTAGATTCTATAGTTTTATCTTTATGGCTAGAGCGAATAAAGTCAGCCGTAATCTTGTCAAATGGCAATTTATTATTTTCTATAAAATAGATAACTTCTTTCTTATCAAGAAAGTCAGGCATACAATTTGAAAACGTATATCTGTTTTTCCAGATGTACGAGTCATAAAATGGAACAGCGATTAAAATATTGCTCGTCAATCGTTCAACTAAATCGCTATTACAAATAACTGATTCTTTTTCTGTATTGGCAAAAGTGTAAATCTTATTAATGTCTTTGAATCCAGAATCGTTCAAAGCAAACAAAATAAGCCTGTGGGTAGATGAATCAGCAGATTCGTAGCTATTACAAACTCGAATCCGTAGTCCAAACTTTAACTGGATATTGTGCTTTTGACAGTTCTTAAACGCAGTCAAGAAGCCAGTCAACGAATCTTCAACCAAGTAAATTTCCTTTAGTCCGTTATCAAGGGCGATTGAGATGATGCTATCGGGACCATCCTGCTTTTGCTTCTCGGGCTCATTCAGAGTAAGGATGCTTCTGCCGAATGAGAAGTGCGACTTGAATAGTGGGATCATACCACTATCCTACCATCTTTGTCTAGGATGTCAAGTGCTTTGGACATCCAAGATAAGTTTCTTTGGTCACTTTCTCATCTTGCTTTGCAATTTTAAATGCTTCGTCTACGTCTTCTTCTAGGAAAGTTTTAATTATTTTATTATCCTTATCTCTCAAAGCATAATAATTAAATCCAAATTTGTATGGGCAGTGCCACATCGGATTCCCGTCCTTCTTTAATTGCCCTTTGTATTTGGCAAAGCCACAAGCTAATTTGCCGCTAAACGAGCCGTCTGACGGCATAGGCTTATCGGCTGCAAAATTAGAATAAGCATCGGGTTCAGAAAAATTATCAACAACCTTTTGAACCTCAGTTAAATGGTTTTCAAACTCGCTTAGTTCATTTTTATTAGGAGGCTCCATCTTTAATAAGCCGCCATTCTTAGTCTTGTCCTTTAAATCAAACTTAAGAAACAAGAACTCCATTGAAGCCTTGTGTTTTGGATCAAGTTTCTTAGACGCAAGAATATAAATCATATGCTGCATGTTATCTTCTGCGTCCTTACCAGCAAATACAGCTTTGCTAGTTTTGTAGTCTCTTACTACGGAAGTGCCATCATCGTAAATAAATTGACGATCAATAAACCCTTTGATTCGATATTTTTTATCTTTTTTATCTACCGTTATGTCAAAGTCTCTTTCTTGCAAGTCTTGCGTGGGAGACTTTTCAGCATCGCCCCAAAAGTCATACTTTAGAGCGGTCAATGTCATTTCTCTAATGAGTTCAACATTATCTGGATCAGAAACTTTAAGCTTTCTTGCGTGCTTCAATGCGAGTTTTTTAATAGATCTAATCGCAAAAATATCACCAGCATTTAGGATAGCATCGACATAAGGCTTTCTCTTTTGCTTTGCGAGACACTCAAGTACAAGGTGAACTACGTTTCCTCTGCTCGCTCCATCATTAGACTTCTCTGGCAGTTTCAAAACATAGTTACACCAATACGACCAACTACACTTTTCGAGTGTTTTGATTCGACTAGCTGACAAGGCAACATGTTTGATCTCAGGCTGCGTCATTCAGAATTTTTTCAGCCCTATTAATAAGGCTATCTGGAAATTTATTAGCAACTGCAACTTCATGGATCTTTTTGATTTGAGTATCCATATTTATGGTCTTTGAATTCCATTCCTCAAAAATCTTATCTTCGCCTTCAAATGTTGCAAGGTGCATATCGAAGAAATCATTCTTTAGCGGCAGCTTAATCTGTAATTTTGAATAATCAAAAATTGAAGAAAGCTGAAGAAATGTTTTACAGGCAGAAATTAAACCGTGATTGGTCTCTCCATCAGAATCATTATTAGATGCGATAATGATTTTATCTGGGTCGAGTGCGATAAGAGCAGAAGAGAGTTTGGACGAAATGCCAAGGCCAAAAGTAACTACATTATTTTTATATCCATGTTCGAACAAGGCCATGCTATCGCCAATGCTTTCTACAATAATAACAGAACGCCGCTTTTCGATTTCATCCTTTACTTCACAAACATCATTTCGCTTTAGATTAACTGGATAAACCCAATCCGCTTTCTTGCCGATATGCTTCCATTTTGGAAACTCGGAATCCTTTTCCCAGAAAACGGCTCGACCAGAAAAGCCGTGAATCTGACCAAATTGGTTGTAGATAGGAAATACGATTCTTCTAAACAGTTGCCCAGATGTGGCATAGCCGCATTTATAAAAATCCAACGTATCTTTGCTGATCATCTTTTTGGAATAAAAATCAAGATGTGGCAATAGATTCTCTAGCATCGACTCTGGGTAAATTTTCTCCATCTCAATCTTCTCCTTGTTTTGTACATGGATGATATTTTGAGGATCAAATTTTACATACTTATTTATGACATAAGAATCTTTGGTATCAAGGGTTAATTCAACAAGCCTTTGAAACGGATAGCTTTTTGAACTACCAGCAGCAAAATCTGTCCATACTCCAGTATTCTTATAGATTTTTAATGCAGTAGAGTTATCGCCACCGCGATATAAAGCTCTTGTTCTCCAATAGCTACCATAGTCTTTAAGCTGATAACCTAAAGACTCAAGCGAGCTTTTTAGAACTACTGGATCAATTGAAACTTGGGACATTATCGTCTTCACCAGAATTTTCTAGGGTTGTTGCGTTAGTATCCGCCTGATTTACGATATCACGAAGATCGCCGCGCTCTTTGATGTCAAAATTTTCAAATTGAAGATTGATAAAGTTCTTCTTAAGTGTGCCATCTGGCATTCTAACCAATTCGACTGCACCAGCAACATCAGAACCAAGGAAGCGATTTTTTACGAAGATAAGTTTATGAGAACCGAAGTTTGGTCCCTCCTCTTGTCTTTCATCGGCTGTCTTGGGTCGCAAGATAGCCATATGAGAGCAATAATGCGTAATACGGTCAGACATTGATACGATACCCTCATCATCATTGATGGCGTCAGAATTGCGGTTTGTAGTAATGCCGCTTCGATTAGATTGAATCGAAGTAAACATTGTAATCATGGGCTTCTGATCCTGTACGATATCACGTTGAATAGTCTTTTTAAACTTATTCAACATATCGCCAATCACTTGCCATTCTGGCTTATTGCCATCAGCGTCAGCAGAAGGCTTGATATAATCGAAGCTAAAGATAAGAGGATTGCCGCGACCAACCTTAGAATAATAAAACCGCTTAAGATTATTGATCATCTGATCGGTGGTCATACCGCCGACATTATAATAATAAAATTTAAGCTTCTTAATCTTATCCCAAGTAGAGCGAACCCTTTGAACTACATCTTCGCCAGCCTTACGCCAAAGGCCAGTTTCAAGCAAATGCATTGGAACATGGCTGAGAGCAGCGCATTGACGCATGATAACCTCCTCCTTGCTCATTTCTCCGTTATCAAAATGGAGAACAGGTACATCGTGCTGGGCCGAAACTTTGGTAGTATAATTTAGAGCAAGTAATGTTTTGCCTACACCAGAACGCGCAACGACAACAGTAATGTTACCGGGGCGTAGAAGAGATCCATAAATCTTATTAACTGTGGGGAATGGACCCATGAAGCCAAATTCAGTAATAGGATTGTTGCCACGTTCTTCAATGACAGCCTCCATCTCTTCAAAGATGTTGACTGGTTTTTCTTCATTGTTCTCATAAATATTTATAATCTTGTTAAATGTTGTGTCGGCTTCTTCGACAATCTTTTGATAAGAAGAGTCTGGAGCGATCTTCTTCATCTTCTCCGCTACTTCAAGAGCAGACTCATGAATGGCTCTCCTGATAGAATACTTTTTAATCTCCTTGGCGGCAGAGATGGCTGTAGTCTTGTTTGTCTTTCTGATAGCTAAAGACCTCAAATAATCAAAAACATCGATATTGTCCTTAAAACAAATGCCGATCTCTTTGATTCTTTGGGCGATAATGATCTCATCGACTTTCTCGTTGCCCTCTAGACATTTGCGAATAATATGATAAATCGTTTTGTGAACGATTGTATCTTCGGAATAAAAATCTGATTCCGAAACGAAATCGCAAATTTCAGAGTAAGTCTCTGGATACTGAATCAGCCCCGCTAGGAACTGCTTCTCTACTTCTAGTGAATAAAGCATTAGTCGTTATCTGTAGCCGTGACCTTATCTTGTTCATCCGACAGCCACTGGTCAAGCGCTGTCTTCATACCAAGTGAAGTTATAATAGAATCAAATCTTGTGTAAATTTGAGGGGTTCCTTTCGGAGAGCAGACACAAAGAATTACGCCTTTGTAAGAATCTGCGCCACCAGAAATTTCATAAACTTGTTCAACAAGTTCAGTTGGAAATAAAAAGTCTTTTGGCTCTTCTTTTTCTTCTTTTTGTTTTTTGCTCATAAAAAAAGCTGCTTAAAAAATTCATCCGACAATGCGTCGGACTCATATACCTCTACCAGTTTAATACCGTTTGTCAAGCAAAACTGAAGCTTTAAATCGTCTCTTTTTAATTGAGACAACCAGTTTTGCCTATTTGAACCGTGAAAATATGGGTTGTAAGTTTGGTGCTGCTTGCCTTGAACTTCTACTGCAATCTTTTTATTTGCATTATAAAAGTCCAAGGAAAGCCTACTGCCAACAATTCTAAGCTCCTCAAAAACAACATCATGCTTCCAAAATGGAAACAAGTGCTGCTTCACTCTCCATTGCAGTTTGCTTTTAGATTCAGATTGCCAATTAATAATATATTTTTTAGCATTCTTGAGCAAACGTTCTTTGCCATTTAATGTTTTAAACTTCATTTGGTTTTGCAGAGATCATATCTACAAAATACTTGTGCAGAAACTTTACAAGATTTGGATTAGATTCCACAAACTCAAAAATTGCATTTTCGCCTTGGAACTTGTCTGGAGCTTCAAAGTTATTTTCTTTGAGCATGGCTGCAAAATCATCAGATAAATAATACCAAGCGCCAGAACGGGTTACCATTTCCCACATCATAAGCATATCAACGATTTCCTTTTCTAGCCAAACTGAGGTGCCATTGACGCGACCATATTTAATAGGATAAGTAATCCTAACCTTACTCTTTTCATTTGGGCTTTTCTTGATGCAAATCTTACACCAGTGTCCAATGATTGGGTTTTTAATAGGATCGCTTTTCTTGATTGATGGGTCTTTCAAGATAATATCTCCTTCAAAACGTGGTTCAAACTCTAGGATAAAATTAGAGAAGTGAAGCAGAGCGTTACCACCAGTCGCTGAAGTTTGACGGATTGGGGCGGCGGTATACGGATCGATCTTAATATCGCTTCTGACTTGAGAAATAAAAATAGCCATATGGCCTCTCTTGCTGAGAGGGGTCGAAGTCATTTTCATGAACGCGCCAGCGATAACTGCGCCACCAGCAACCTTTTGAGCTTCGTTAAATGATTTGCCAGCATCATTCTGCGCGACAAGACCATCAACAGAATCAACCACAAACATGTACTTGATCTTCTCTTCGTTGCTCATGACCAAGTTTTTCATGCCTTCTACAACCGTCTCATAGATATTGCATTCAAAAACAAAACAGGTTCCAACATCCCAATCTTCTGGATCAAAAACAAATTTAATTCCAGAACGCTTCTGCATTTCATCAGAAAGGCGACCTTCAGCTTTAACATAAAATCCTTTTGAATTAGGAATTGTAGCCAAGAAGTTTTTCATGACCTCAAGCGAAGCTGAAGTTTTACCTCCCTCTGTAAAGCCTACAAATCGATGCAAACCGGGGCTTAATCCTCCACCAGTTTGCATATCAAGATTTAATGAACCAGTAGATACCCTATAGTTAATAGACTCTTCAAAGTTATAGTGATGCTCTGCCTTATCCTTTAAAAAGGATTTTAAAAACGTCTTTGACGACGAAGCTTCTTGAACTTGTTCTTGTTCTTTTGCTTTTTTGCTCATGATAAAAATTGTTTAAGTGTTTTTTTGGTTTTAACTTCTGCATCTTTACCGATCTTTTCTTGGGACGAAAGATCTTGTTGGTGAAGGCGAGTATAATAGTACTCCTTGTAGTCAACGTCAAGTAACTTCTTCTTCCAATCAGCAAAGAAGAAAGCTAATGTTGGAACCTTCTTATCTTCTTGGATTTGCGACAAAAAGTCTATACCGTAAATCTTCTCAAGCTTTTTAAGAAGAACCATCTCTTTTTGCCAAAAGCGTCTATCGGCTTTCGCAGGAATCTCAACAAGAGACTTGATAACATTGGTGCGACTAATCTTTTCCTTCACGCTCTTAGTTAAGCAGGTCGGAGAAGGTTTGTCAAGACCTGTTATGATTTGTTTGAGGCCGACGCTGATCCGAAATAAAATCCAGTAATAGCGATAAGGCACTGTCTTATCTCCGCTGTAATTAAATTACCAGAGATTTCAACGAATGCCTTACTAGTTACGTCATCACCAATCATACCTAAAACGCTGCCGCCATTGTTATAATCAACTTCAAGGTAAGTTGGAATGCCTAAAATAGCCATAACAAACGGAGATATAACTATAGAAAAGATAACAGAAACTACGATAAACTGTCTAACGATTTTACCTACATCGCCATCTCTTTTTGACGCCTTATCAGCAGATTCATCGGCTTTATCTATAGCCTTCATCATACGGTCAAATCTAGCCCTGCTTTCTTCTGCCTTAGCAGCAATCAAACGAAAGATGAAGCCCGTAGCGGCTCCACCCATTAGGCTTATCAGTTCTGTAGGCACATACTATTTTACACCCCAAAGGCTTGTATAGTCAAAGGGAACTTATTCGTTTCCTTAACTAAGGCAAGCATTTGTGCAGCAATGTCTCTAATTTCTTTTTGAGCGTCTGGCTTGTTTCTGAGATTTAAAAAGTGCGCAAAAGATCGCCAGTTAAACATCACATCAGCAGCAATTTGCGTATTATACGGCCTAAAAAATCTAGCCGATTCCTTAGCCCTCTTACGGTTGAAGCCGTGATTTTGTACCAAATCTTCAATGCATTTATGGTACAAATCAAGACCTCTTTCAGTATAAGAGGCAAGAATCTCCTTCCAAGAATCGGGCCAATCTTCTGGAATTAAAAATTCATCTTCTTTAATCTCTTTGTAACGCGCAGACTCGCCATTGACAGAAACGCCAATGCGATGCTTGATAATATGAATATGAGACGCGATGTCGGTATTAACTAGAAAATGGAGGGAGGATTTTTCAAAGGGGGTATGGTGTCCATTCTCTGCAAGCATCTTGAGTAGATCGCCCACTCGGCCTTTCTTTTCTTCATTAATCTCTCTGCTGGTTGATGTCCAAGCAGAACAAGCGTGAGTAAGGTCGTCGCCATAAATTCCGATAAGTTGAACTTTATTTGATCTGTCCATCCCTAATGGATAGCACTAGCTCTGATTAAAGTCAATACCTTCGGAAGCGAAATCTTTGATCATTGTCGCCCAATCAACATAATTAGAATATGTTCCGCTATGCATATGGGTAGCTATCCCAGGAAGAGGAGAGAAACAAAAGGCATCTTTGCCAAAAATCGTAGAGAGCTTGCCATCGTTACCATCTTCAGCATGACATTCTCTAAAGAAATCCACAAACTTTGCATAGTCCTTTTTTCTCACCATAAATGTATGAGTAGTATTAAATACCTCTCGCCAATATCCAGTTTCCGTTTGAAAGATATAGCATCTATTCAACAATCTGCCATATTGATCTGGATAATCAGTAGGATGGATAAACCAAGGATTAGAAAGATTGCCTTCGGCAAACTTAAAAAAAGCATTTAATTTAGATAAAAATGTTTGTGGGTTATGAAGATAATCATCTTCAGCGAAATAAATTAAATCTTCATCTGCAAAATTCATAGCCAATCTTGAGCAATGCAAAAGACTACCTCCGTCTCCAAGTTTTTCTTTAGAGTTAAAAGAATAAACTGGATTTAAAAGATTGCTCAAGAATGACCATGTATCATCTGATACCCTATCACCAACCAGATAAAATTCATGATTAGAGCCTTCGACAGATTCTTTTAAAGATCTAGCGGCAATTTTTATAATTTCTTTTTTGGGCAGATTGAATGGTCTTGGATTAAAAGACCCGTCAACACTTCCATGAAGACTATTTACAACGTCGCAAGCTCTAAAAATGATCTTCATTAATTACGGCGTAGGATTTGTTACTGTTCCTGTTGTAGTTATAGTAGCTGCAACATTATTAAGATTAGTTGCTAAACTAAGTTTTCCAAGATCAACATTGCCAAGTGTATTAATGGTAAGGCCATTAGAAATTGTTCCAGTGTAAAAAATGACATCTTTTGCCGCAGCCAATGAGAATTTAGTAGCGAGAATTGAGGCCGTGGTTGGAGTTTGAAATGCAAACTCTGCTGTTTTAAGACTAACATCTGTGCCGCGAATAACATTCATGTTAATTGCGCCATTTTCAAAAACTGTAACATTTCCTGACGCAGATGCGCTGAGTGGGCCAAAACTATGATTGGCTTTTGTTACAGCTACATCTCCAGATGTTGCGGTGAATGATGTCGGTCCGTATACAAATACTCCATCTGTAGAGTCAACAACGCGAGTTCCAGCAAAAGATGTATTTCCGGTTACATCAAGATGTACCTTATTAAGAGTCAAGGTAGCTCCAGCAGTAAATGAAAAATTACCAGCACTATTGCCCTTCACGTCAACAAGATTTAAAAATGTAGGAGCAGAAACTGTCATAGATCCATTTGTCGCAGCGCCACTAAAATTAGCATTTGGATTGTTTTCAAAAGCGACGGTTACATTTTTACCACTAGCTGTAACATTTGTTGCGGCTACTGCACCCAAAGAAATATCTCCACTTGTTGTAGTGGCTGTTAAGCTTTTGGCGTTTACGCGAGAGCCTACGGCATTCACAATGTTTCCAGAGACCGAATCGATAACAATGCTGCCATTAGCTCCAACATTTGCAGTAGGTACGCCAACTGTCGTTGAGCCAGTTGGGTTAGTAACTGAAAGATTACCAGAAACCCAAGTAGTTGAACCGGCTGATCCTAAAGTAACTGAACCATCCGCAATAACATTTAAATTACCTCCTGTAAGTGCGCCACCAATAGTGATATCTTTGGTGAGGATGGTCACATTAGGGCTTGCGATAATTGCATTTGATTGAATGGTCGTCGTACCACTTGCTGTACGAGTTCCACTTTGAGATGGAATAGTTCCATCAGCAAGATATTTAAATTGGGCAGCAAATGGATTATCGACAGTCGAAAGTGTAAGTTGAGCAGTATCAATTCTTGCGCCAGAGCCAACAACAATACCATTAGGATTTAAAATAAAAACCTTAGCATTAGATTCAATTGTGCCATTGATAGCAGTTTGATTGGTGCCGAGAACCACATTAAGAATTGAGGCATTAGAGTTTGGAAGAGCAAAGGACAATGTATCTCCAGCATTAATTCCATCAGCACCAGAACCAAAATTATTCCAGTTTAACACTGAACGGTCTGGAGCAGTAAAGTTTAATGTGTTGCCCTGCTGAGTAATAGATACTCCAGGAGTTGTTTGCAAATTTGTTGAAGCTACGCTTGGAACTGCGCCAGACTGACTGGAAAAAGCAGCTAATACAGCGAGAAGCGCAAAAACCTTAAACAGTTTACTTGAATTAATATTATTAATCTTATTCATACGTTCAAGATTTTACACCCTTAATCTATTTTGTCAACTAACTTTTGTAAGTCACTGTCTACCATCTTTTTAACTAGTCTATAAAACGAAGTTTGCGGTCTCCAATTTAAATCTTTTCTAGCGGAATCCGAAGCTCCTAAAAGTACATCAACTTCTGCTGGTCTAAAAAACGCAGGATTAACAACCACCAATGGATATTTATATTCCTTGTGGATAAATACTTCATTAATTGTTCCTGGATCTCCAAGCCAAACACCCTCTATTTCTGCCGCTGCAAAAGCTAATTCAACAAATTCTTTTACGGTATGAGTTTCATTTGACGATAATACATATTCTCTAGGAACATCCTGATTAAGCATTAACCAAACACCAACAACAAAATCTTCTGCATCGCTCCAATCTCTTTTTGATAAAAGATTACCAAGCTCAAGCGGTTTTGGCTTTAGTATTTGACCTGCTCCAAGCCCGAGAGTAATTTCATTTTTAATTCTTGCGACGTTAGAGGTAATTTTGCGAGTAACAAATTCTAGCCCTCTGCGGGTTCCTTCATGATTAAATAGCCAGCCCTGTATAGCATAAAGGCCATAAGACTCTCTCCATACTTTAACAATATGTCTAGCCGCAGCTTTTGAAGCTCCGTATGGGCTTCTTGGGCGCAATGGATGACGTTCATCTTGAGGTATGTACAAAACATCTCCAAATTCTTCAGAAGAACCTGCGTTATAATAACGACAAGATGGCGAGAACTTTCTAATAGCCTCAAGCTGAAACATAACTGCCAAACAATTTGTCGTCATATGATTCAATGGCATTTCCCAGCTTGATCCTACAAAAGAATTAGCGGCAAAGTTAATAAAATAATCAGGTTTATATTTTTGAATTAAAGTCGTGATGCTTTGTGGGTCACAAATATCTGCGTCTGCCAAAATAAATCTTTTATCATTTATATGTTTAAGATTTTCATGGTTAGGGACACTCAGCCTTCTCACTACTCCGATAATTTTGTGATCGGTATTGGCTAATAGATAATCGACCATATGACTGCCATCCTGACCTGTTACTCCAGTTACAATTACAGTTTTCACGTTTTTGTTTCTAAAATTTTAGTTTTGGGAAAAAATTTATTTTGTAATAATATTTTACAATGATATCTTTTCATGTTTAAATTATCAACTTCTTTAGCAGAGATTGATCCATATCTTGCTTTTTCTACAGCATCAAAAGTTTCTTCATTAGCTCCTAATAAAGATTTATATTCATTGGAATTTAAAATAGTAAAATGTAAAGACGAGCCAACTTGCGCCTCTATCTGTTCAAAGCAAGATTTAAAGGCTTCTTCTGAATTATTTAATGCTTTATTCTTTTTAACATTTAGAATCGCCAAAAAGTCATAGGCATATCCTTCATCTACATTTATATTTATCATTGCCAAATAAAATAATCTGAATTTAAATGTTTATAATTCCATTCGCGACTAAAAAATCCATTACCATCTTTTGGTTGATAAACAACAGTCTTGCATCCTAATGCAGTAGCCAAATGTTCGTCCCCAGTATTTGCGCCAATATAAAAACCAACTCTTCTTAGAAGACAAATATATTTTTTTAAGTCTAAATCTATTAGGTCTATTCCGCCTATATTTTTATAATTAGAAGAAGATTGACAGGTTATTACTGTTCTATTTGTTTTTTTAAAACTATCAATTAATTCAGCAACAACCTCGTCGGGAATATCTCTAACTTTAGACCATTGTTTTGAGCATGTAGGAACAAATATTAATGGATTAGGCTTATCTTTTAAAAATTCAAAAGCCCATTTTTCTGAATCCATATCGGTATAAAGAACTAATGGGCGATTGTCTAAGCCATCAACTATTTCTCCAAAGAAGTTTCTTAATTTTCTTGTGGCATAATGATCGTCTCCGATTTGTTTTAGCTCAAAGATATCTTCTTTTTTGCATATCTCAACATTAGCTAAACCAAAAAATAACGGTTTAAACCGAGCTTGTTTTTCATCAAGCTGTATTATAAATTTATTTGGAAAATATTTGCATACAGAAGTTAAAAGTAGAGTATCGCCAAGACCAGCCGATCTGGTTCCAAATTTCATTTTATAGAAACTATTGATTTAGATTAACTATCTCAACATTGCATAAATCAAATAAATCGCCGCCAGCATAAGAAGCGGCGCTTTGCAAATCTTGTTCGATTTCTTTTAGTTTCTCTGCGTAAGTCATGCCGTTGCCACGAAGCGCGACCTCGAAACCTTCTACATTCTTATTGTGACCTTTCTGCTTTGCCGAAGCAGAACCATAATAATACTTTTGACCATAATCATCTCTATCTGCTGGTGAATCGTCACAGGCTGCAAAAAGAGATCCAGCCATAATCATAACTTGCGGCAAACTTCTTTTTACGTCAAGAATAACTCCATCTTTATTTGTGGGCATTTTAGAGGCAGCTTGATATGCAAGAGCGATTGCTTTTGGAATATCTCCATTTGTTTTTACGCCGCCATCAATAATGATAGGAAATCTATCTTTATTCCAGTCTTTATAAATATGCCAAGCTGTTAATGGCATTGGAAGTCCAAACCCTGTTTTGCCGTAAGTTGAACAAGCGCCGCCCTGAGCGATTCCAATCTTAACGCAATGCGCACCCCATTCCATAAGATCATAAGCGCCTTCTGTTGAGCAGACATTGCCAGCAATAATCTTAACTTGAGGAAGATATTCTTGAATGATCCAAATCATATTCTTCATCAATTGACTGTCTCCATGAGCAATATCTACAGTGATATAATCAACCTTTAGTTTCTCTTTAGCAATTTCTTTAATAAAGTCCTTATCACTTTGCTGAACGCCAACGCTGATACTAATAATCGGCCAAAGCTGTTCGTTCATTCTTCTGAGTAATTTAATATTGCCATCAGGTTCTTTGAAGAACCTATGCATAATATAAAAGTAATTCTCAAAAGAAAGATACTTAGCAATATGCTCATTAATGACAGAGGACATATTTGATGGAACTACTGGCAGTTTAAACTGCTTATTTAAAAAGTGGCAAGAAACATCAATTTCTGATCTGCTTCTACCGCCAAAAAAACGTGGAATTAAAGTGATATCGGAATAACTACGCATACAGAAATCATATTAAAACCTTTAAAACATTCAATGTTTTTTTACCCAAACTTGTTTATTTATAGATAAAATATCTAATTCTTTAAAATGTTTATTTAAAAACATATCTATGCCTAATTTGGGCCTTTGAAATTCATGCAAATGCATAGCCCAATCATAATCATCAAATGCCATTATCCCTCCGCTTTTTAATAAATTCCATGATAATTCACCATCAATTAAAACACTTGCGGCTTTATGATCTGCATCAATATACACAAAATCGTAAAAATTGTTTGACTGAGCGTCTGTATTAGAACGTAAAAAAGAAATGGTATCTTGTCTTTTTATATTTACTAAAGAAGAATATTTTTGAATTTTATTTTTATATATATGAAAAACTTCATCAAAATTCATTCCATAATGAGCCTCTTCATCTGATCCAAGCCATGTATCAACATCTGTGAGTAAACATTTTTGATTGCAAAAAATATTTTCAATAATCCAAACGCTGGCATCTCCTGTATAAACGCCAAGTTGTAAAAAATTTAAATTTGGTTCATTTTTGAAATGAGCCAAAAATTTACTGAAATTATATTCAGCTGTTACTTTAAACCAATTAGGGTATTTTTCTTCCATGTAATAATATTATCACATGGAAGAAAAATTCTACTTATTCCGAGTTTTCAGCGGAAAGATAAGTATGCACCGTAGAGATGTAATCTTCGGCAATCGTTAATTTCGCAGCAACCCAAGCTTCAGTAGCTTCCATTGAAGCTTCACCACCGCCTTCAATAATAGCTTGAATTTCTTGAAGCTTTTTCATCATTGAAGAAACATTAATCATAGCCATTTCTACGGCCTCTTCGTGATAATCGACCATCTCTTCATTTGGATCTTCAACCTCTGGAGCTTCAGTAAGATTTGGATTTTGGTTTAAAAGATTTTGTTGTTCGTAAACATCATCTTCCATTTGCATCATTTCCTGAGCCAAAGAGCCTTTTGTTACTTGGGTAACTGATTTGCCACCCTCCCACATTCTGCACGACCAATAGCGAGCTTTCCATTTAGGACCAGGATTGGTGTCGCATTGATGGCGAGCACGGAAATTTTTACGACGATCTGGATCATCACGTTTGATCTCCATATTTGGATCGCCAAACTTTACCATCACAACATTACCCTTTGGGTTCTTAACGTAAACGCCGAATTTCTTTTTAGAACCAGAAGGAAGACGGAATGGCTTGTTAAGCGTTTTCTTTTCGGCCTCAGTATATGTGGCCTCGATTGCCGCTTGAGCTTTTTTCCAAGCTTCTTTGCTTGGTCTATCTTTAGAGCCAGGTTTAGCTGGACGATAGTTCTTGCCCATTCTTTCTTTCTTTTTTCTTATATTTTCCCAAAGACCAGTTTTGCCAGCTTCGGAGATTTGTTTGGAAAAGTCTAGTTCCATATTAACGAATTTTTTGTGAAATTTTATATTGTCTCATTTCTGATTCATCAGCTAAACCTTGAAGGAAATTTTGCGTTCCATCTGTACAATCGGGAACAATTGTTTTAATTAAAGCGCAAAATCCTTTTTCAAGGGTAAGGATTATAGCGAACATTTCTGAAGAAGATTTAGCGTTTGGATTAATTTGAGCGGCGGCTGCACAAGCCTTAGATGTTATTCCTGTGACATCTGCGGCTCCAGTAAAAGCAATAATACGCTCAATACATCCATCATAAGCTCCTTCATATTTGCCATATAACTCACCAAGAAATTCGTGGTCTTCAAGAAATGTTGGTCCTTTTACAAGATTATGAAAATTATGAGCAATAAACTGTGCGGCTCTATAAGATGCTGCAATCTCTGCTAAACCAGGTAGCATAGCTGCATTAGATTGCGTTTTGATTTTTTTAGAAAAATCTAATTCCATAATATATATATTTACACTAAAATATTACCGCCTTTATGCCGTTTTTGTTAGGATAAGAGCTAAGACTTATATAAACTCCATTTTGAGGTTCTATAACAAACCACCCAGCATCGGTCCATATAATATTTAATGAATGCCAAGCATTAGTTTTAGCAGGTATTCCAGCAAAAGCCTCAACAGTTTCAACTATCAATGTTCCACAAGCAATTTGAGATTTTTGAGAAAGTTCATACCGCCTGCTAGACAAAACAAATAATACCATAAAAAGATCTGAATAATTGTCGCAATCAAAGTAGTTTTCGTGGAATTTTAATTTATTTTTATCTAAAAATTCAATCCACCATTTGCTATATCGATCAAGATATTCGAGTGTTACAAGTGAATATTTTTCATCTCTAAATAAAATTGTTGCTGTTTTAGGTAACCCAAATAAAAAAAGAAGATCTTCTAGTTTTTCAGCTTCAAAAGAATCGCTTATGAAAGCATGTTTCGGCTGTGGGTCAGACTTTAAACTACCCATATTTAATTCAATATTTGGATTAGAATCCCTTATAATTATAGGTTTCGCCTCGTCTGATGCGCAATACTTTTTGAACAAATTACTTACGATATAATTCTTCCAATGAAATTGATAAAAAAGCGCGCTGCTTATAAAAAATGTTACTATAAAAATAATTATAGGTTTCTTATGCAAACTAGCCATAATTTTAAATTTACACTGTTTTCCCCCTTCCCCTTATCCCTTTCTTTCCCCCCCTCTTCCCCCCCCCTCAGACTCCCCCCCCTATTATCCCCCCAAACTATCCCTTGATCCCCATCCCCCTTTCTTAATAAAAATACTTCGTATTTTTATTGCGCTTTGCGCGATTTGTTGAAAACGGATTGACAACTTTTAGAATCTGTGCGAAATTCAAGTCATGGAACAAACATCGTTCAAAGTTTTAAAAAATGGATTCGAAAACAATTTGATTGCCCCAGCCAAAGGAGATGCTGGCTGGGATCTGGTTGCTTCTTGCGATCCAGAAATTGTTTATTCTGACGACAAAAAGAAAAATATTTTGTATATCGAATATGATACTGGTGTCGTGCTTCAACCAACAAATGGATTTTATACCTTACTGTTTCCGCGTTCTAGCATTAGCAAGTACGAGTTAGCTTTGGCGAATTCAGTTGGAGTTATTGATGCTGGTTACAGAAATACGATAAAGCTTAGATTTAGATTTCTTGGAAAGAAGTTTTCTAAAAACTCTCTGATTTATCAAAAGGGAGATAAGATTGGGCAGCTTATATTCATGCCAATGTTCGCATTCTCTGCGCATCAAACAGAATCGCTTGACGAATCTGATCGCGGCTTGGCTGGCTTTGGCGAAAGGACTGGCTCATGAGATTAATGCCAGAACAAATGAATGACCTTGAGCTTATCGAAGAGGTAAGATCAAATGGCGACAGCATTTGTTTTAAGGAGATTGTAAATCGCCACTCTGGTATTTATCTTCAGATGATACATAGCTATGCTCCAAGAGAAACTGCGGTTGATAATTTTTACGATTTATTAAATAGTAAAGAATCTCATATATACGATGCGATTCAGTCTTATGACGAAAAACGAAATATAAAATTTTCAACGTATCTTGGTAATTGCACAAGATGGCTTTGTTTAAATTCTTCAAATAAAAGACGCCACCAACAAATGGATGAGAATTTTGATTGTGCTTTTGAGACCAGCGAAAATGAAGAGCAAACAGAGAATCAAGTTTTAAATGAAATTTTTTCTTACATTGAATCATTTGACGACAAACGTATCGAAAAAATATTTAAAATGAGATATTTAAATGGCAGAAAAAAACTAACACCTTGGAGAAAAATCGCAAAAGAGCTTGACTTATCCATTCAAGGCTGTATAAATATCCACAATTCAGCCTTCAAAAAGCTGAAGAAAACCTATCAAAAAAAATATGATTAACGTAGTAGCAATCGCAGGAAACGCCGTAGCCGACCCAATTGTTCGCGCCACTAACTCTGGCAAGAAGGTCGCTTCTGTTCGTATGGCAGTAAACAATCCACTCAACGATAAAGAAGTTCTTTTTATTGATGTTGATGTTTGGGAAAAGCAAGCAGAGTTCGCGGAAAAGCATGTAAAGAAGGGAAGTCTTCTTTCTGTTGTTGGCCGACTTAAGCAAGATCTTTGGGAAAAAGACGGACAAAAGCAAAGCAAGATTTCTATTGTCGCAGAAAAGATTAACTTTGTTAATAGCGGCAAAAAGAAAGACGCTGAATCTGCGGATGAGGAAGTGGATGGTCCACGCCCAGCGGCCAAAACAGCAGCGAAGTCTTATTCAAAACCCGCTGCAAAAGCTTCTTCTCAACAAGACGACGACGATATTCCAATCTGATGAAGATTATCTTCGAAGCCCCATTAAACCAAATTTCGTTTGGAAATGTAGCCTATAATATTCTTCGTGAGCTTTATAGGCTAAATCAACGAGATCAAAGTTTTGAGATTGCTTATTATCCAATAAGCAATCCAGATCTTAGCGCCTTTGATAAGGAAGATTCTGAGTTCCATAAGTGGATTAAATCGCTTATTGAAGCAAAGTATTCTAAATTATCGAAAGATGCCATATCGTTAAAACTTTGGCACATTAATGGGGCCGAGAAGAGGATTTCTTCAAAGCAGGTTTTATTTTCTTTCTATGAGCTTGACCAACCAACTGATATTGAAAAGTCGTTGGTCAATCTTCAAGATGCGACTATTTTTTCCAGTTCTTATGCGGCAGAAACGTTTAAGACAAACGGAGCTAAAAATACTTTTTCTGTGCCGCTGGGGTTTGACGAATGTTTTAAACCTACTGACAAAAAATATCTAGAAGGTAAAATTCACTTTTTGTTAATGGGTAAATTTGAAAAAAGAAAGCATACAGACAAAATAATTAAACTTTGGGCCAAAAAATTTGGCAACAACCCTAAATATCAGCTTTCTTGTTCTATACTTAATCCTTTTTTGGATAAAGAATTGATGAAAAAGCTTTTGATTGGGTATAAGTCTCTTGCTTCGAATATTAATATTTTACCTTATGTTGCTACAAACTCTGAAGTAAATGACGTTTTAAATTCTGCTGATATTGATTTAAGTGGCCTTTCTGGCGCTGAAGGTTGGGGTCTACCAGCTTTTAATGCAACCTGTCTAGGCAAATGGAGTATTGTTTTAAATGCGACTAGTCATACCGATTGGGCTAATTCTGATAATGCATTACTAGTTAAGCCTTCAAACAAAATAGAAGCTTATGATGGAATCTTCTTTAAGAAGGGATCTGATTTTAATCAAGGGTCAATATACGATTTTGACGAAGAAGAAGCTATTTATAAAATGGAAGTAGCGATTGCTATGGTTGAAGCTGGCAGAAAGAATGAGAATGGTATCGAATTGGGCAAAAAGTTCACTTATGCCAATACTGTGAGCCAAATTGTTCCAGTTTTAGAGAAAGTTGCTGGCGGCTCCCTCTGAAGCTGTATGGCATAGCGTTTGCTATTTAATAAGCCTAACCCTATAAACCATGTACACAACATTAACTTATACAACTAATTCGTCTCGTAACTTCCGTCTTAGGAACTATTCTTCGCCAACCATTACAGATGAAGGCGCAGAAGTAACAGTGGCCCTTGCTGGCTTTGCCAAAAACAACGTAAATATCACTTATACAGAGTCTAACTCTTCATTTAAAATTGAAGCTAAGAAAGGCAATGATAAATACGAAGAGACTTATGATGTTTGCGATTCATTTGATTTGACAAAAGCCACTGCGGCAATGCAAGACGGCGAGCTTAAAATTAAAATTCCATATAAGCAATCAACTAGACCAAGGACAATTAAAATTGAATAAATTCAAAGCCGCTTGAAAAAGCGGCTTTTTTGTTAATATAAAATATGCCACTTTATACCTACGAAAACCCAAAGACCGGAGAAACAATCGATGTGCTTCAAGGAATGAACGAGAAGCATACATATGCTGACGAAAATGGGCTTGAATGGAAAAGGGTATTCCAAGTACCCAATGCCGCCGTAGACTCACAAATAGACGCCAATAATCCAGTGGCATTTATTGACGCGACAAAGAATAAGAAAGGTACTTATGGAGACTTATTGGATAAGAGTAACGAACTTAGTGAAAAACGCGCAAAAGAACATGGTGGTCAAGATCCAATTAAAGAAAAATTCTTAAACGACTATTCTAAGAAAACAAAAGGAAAAAAGCATCCTTCTTTAATTATGAAAAAGAGTTATGAATCAAACAAAGTTAAAGTAGAATATGACTGATTAAAATTCAGTATCAAAAAAGAAAAGTTGAAATAATCTACCATTTTCATTCGTATCTCCAAAATAATCTAATGATGCATGAAATAAATCTCCTCTATACATGACAAGCCTATTATATTTATTTCCAATTGTATCTACTAAATCCCATTTTGTATAATCAAAACCTTCTATATTTTTACCTTTTGGTAATTCAGAAGATGAAAATGCTCCTGTTGCCTTGTGTCTAAATAAACCTGTCCCTCCAGTATGTGGAGCATTAGGCGTTAAATAGCAGACTCCAGCCCACGTTGTCGTGTAATCTGCATGTATCCAAGTTCTATCTTTAGCAGTTGCTATTTGAAAACTTCCGCTATACATTTTTGAAAAGCCAATAAATTTTCCAGTGAATGGTTTTACAAATTCTTGTATACATGATTTTACGTCTTCAGATAAAAAATCTTTTGTCCTAAATCCAGGAAAGTTTCCTTTAACATCAAATTTCTGAGACAAGGCAAATTTTCTAACAGAATCTGGATTTGAATAAAAATTATCAACAACAATAATACTTGTTTTCATATTAATTAATTTGTATATTTAAATTATAACTTACTTTTAATTTTTCTAAACTACTTTTTACTCGACTTACATTAGATGAGTTCCAATTTTTAGAAAAATTTTTAAGATTACTGGGTAAATTATCAATAACATTCTGATGATATTCTGGTTCATTTGCTATACCATATAATTCAAAGTTTTTTATATTATAAAATTTTGCTAAAAAAGCAATTGCTGTATCGCCGCTAGACACAACATCATGATCAATATATGGAAAATTATCAGTTTTCTGCGGACAAGACCATATGTTATATATAATTAAATTATTTTTACATTTAGGCAAAATCACATCATATTTAATATTTAAATGCGGTCCTAATTTATAATGAGGATACTCTGGAATTGCTAAATTTTTTATATTTAAAAATTTTTCTTCTGAAATTCCATCTAAACCTTCAATGTCATTTGCAAAAACAAAATCTGGATAATCTAAAAATAAAGCTGCCTGATTAATGCCAACCAAAATATCATTTTGATAATCTTGTTTTTTTATAAATTTGGCGGTTTTGCCTTTGCCGACGACTATTGCCTTTTGCATTTAAATATTTATTAATTTTAAATATTTCTCAATTAAAATTTTATGAAAACCAAAATCTTTCATTCTTTTTATAAATGTTTTTCTATCTTTCTCAAAAAAAGAATGAGAAATTTTTGAAACATCATCATATTCTACCTCTAGTCCGCGATGGGGATTGGAATGTAAAATTACACAATTTTCAGATTCTGCAAATTTATTTATCGCTTTACATCTCTCAGCTAATTCGTTATCACAAAAATAATGATCGTATGCTAAATTAAAAAAATTATTATTAAAATGAGGTAAAAGTTTTTTAGAAATTAAAAAATGAGAGCTATTTTCATCAATAAATTGTTTGTAACCATCTTTAGCTTTGAATATAGTTTTTAAAGCCACCATGCCATCAAAATTTTTAAAATTCTTACTCATATCTCTGATCGCGTGAATTAAGAAATTTTTTTGCGGCAAACAATCATTACCCAAAAACATTACTAATTCACCAGTAGATTTTTCTACCCCAGAATTAAATGTTTTACAAACTCCCCGCCTATTTTCAAACGAATCTCTTTCTATAATTATTTCATAATTATCGTAATTAGCATTTATTTTAATTGCTTCTAATAATTTATTTAAAGAATCTTCTCTACCTAAAGTTGGAATTACGATAGATACTTTAGGACAGTAATTATAATATTTCCAGTCTCGAAGATATTTTTCATTTTGCATATCTAAATCTATAGCAATATTATTATGATATTTGGCTTCTTTTACTTTACCCCCAACCCAACCATAAGAATGATATAGATAATAATGCGGCTCATGGCTATAGTTAGCCATAGACTCAGTATAAGAAGCTAAATAAGGGATTTCTAATGCGGCTTTTGCATAAGCTATAGCTCTTATGAAATCTTTATTTTTCATCATAAAAGCAGCCAGTCTAAGAAAAGCTATTCTTCTTTGTGGCCCAGTAATTATTGCTCTATGATATTGCTGAAGCCCTTCTTCTATTTTATTTAAATTTATCAAACAGTCACCAAGAAAAACCATAGACTGTCCTCTTTCTGTCTGCCATTTATTCATGGCTATATGTCTTTCAAATTCTTTTGAGGCAGACTTCCACATTTTATTGTAGAACATTTCTCTCGCAAAATAATGAGAATTTCTATCTTTATCTGGATTTAGATAACAATCTAAAGCCAAACCAGATAAATATCTAGATCTATTTTCAGAAGGAATTTGCCAATGCTCTAACTTAATAATATTCTCATTAAAGAAATGCCTCTTTACATTGCCTTGTAAAACCTCATGAATTATGCCAACCCATTTTAAAAATTTTCTATTATAAAATTTTGAATGAATAAATTTTATTGCTTCATTACCATTGCGATCATGACTATAAACAAAATTATAATCAAATTGCTTTTCTCCAGCTTCTATTTTTTTATTAATTTCATCTATATTTAATTTTGTATATTGTTCATCGCAATCTGGCATCGCTATAAAATCATTAGACGCTAATTCTGCGGCGAAATTTCTTGCGCTTGAATAATCAAAAACTTTTGAATTTGGTTTAACGACTTCCGGTTCACCATCAACAATGAACTTTTTATTGATTTTTTTAGCTAAATCTTCATCAATAATTTTAATAAATTTCTCTCCAACTTCTGTTACTTTACAGCCAAGTTCTTTAGCTATATTAACAGTATTATCATTTGATCCAGTGTCTACTAAAATTACCTCCCCACCTCTTTGTTTAAATTCAGAAAGTGAATTTATTAGTTTTGGAAGAGTTTTTTCTTCGTTCCTGGCTATTAAAACAATACTAAATTTAGGAGTCATTTTATCTAAATCTTGGGCCATGATACCATATCACTAAACTTTTTCTGATTCCCTTTGTTACTTTTGTTACACAATGCCTACAGTAAGATGGGAATATTACCATAGAACCCTTTTTAGAATACTCATTTGGATCAAATTTTGGAACTACATTGTCTAAATAAAATACCCCACCTTCATATTCTGAAGGATCGTTCAAAAGAACGCATAAAGTTAATTTTCTATCTGAAATTGGATTATTATCATATAGACAATCTATATGCCAATTAAAATGATCATTGCTTTCTCCTCTATATTCTGTATATTGAAATGCAGCTGGCCCAAGAGAAATATCAAACCCAAAATGTTTTAAATTTGCACTATTTACATATGAGTTTAATATAAGATTAATCTCTGGATGCTTGTGTTCATTTATCCATCTGACTGTGCTGCTTCTAAAATTTTTATTTACCGATCTCTCTTTATATAGCGTAGCCTCTTGCTCTGGATATTGGTAAGCGACTTCACATACAAGATCACAGAATTTTTCTGTTAAAGTTTCTGGAAATAAAACATAGTTTGTTATCACAAACAATGATATTTTCTCAAAAGATATTTTTCAATTTTTTTTATAAATCTGTTTTTAATTTTTTTACTTCTTGAGAAAGTTCTTTTACGGCTGATAACAAAAGAGGAATAAATTTATAATAATCAACCCTTAAGTATTCTTCTTTACCTCCGCTAACAGAAGTAGATGGAGATGGATTTTTTACGGCAAAATTCCATAGTCCGCTTACTTCTTGAGCAATAACGCCAACATCCCTTTTACCTACTCGATTTGGATCATTTATAAGTTCATTCCAATCAAATGTATAGGTGTTTATTTTTTCAATAATATCTGTGCTATTTGTTATAATTTGGAGATTATCTTTTAATCTTGCATCTGACTCAGGGCCAGGAGGACCAGGTTCACCGGGAGGACCAGGTGGACCAGGTGGACCTTCTGGACCGGGTCCACCATCTGGACCAGGTCCACCAGCAGGACCAGGTCCACCATCTGGACCAGGTCCACCATCTGGACCAGGTCCACCCGCAGGACCAGGCGCACCATCTGGACCAGGTCCACCATCTGGACCAGGTCCACCAGGTGATCCTTGCGGACCAGGCGCACCATCTGGACCAGGTCCACCAGCTGGACCTTGTGGACCAGGATCACCTTGTGGACCTTGTGGACCAGCTGGACCTTGTGGACCAGGATCGCCTTGTGGACCTTGTGCTCCAGCTGGACCTTGTGGACCAGGATCACCTTGTGGACCTTGTGCTCCAGCTGGACCTTGTGGACCAGGATCGCCTTGTGGACCTTGTGCTCCAGCTGGACCTTGTGGACCAGGATCACCTTGTGGACCTTGTGCTCCAGCTGGACCTTGTGGACCAGCTGGACCTTGTGGACCAGGATCGCCTTGTGGACCTTGTGCTCCAGCTGGACCTTGTGGACCAGCTGGACCTTGTGGACCAGGATCGCCTTGTGGACCTTGTGCTCCAGCTGGACCTTGTGGACCAGCTGGACCTTGTGGACCAGGATCGCCTTGTGGACCTTGTGCTCCAGCTGGACCTTGTGGACCAGCTGGACCTTGTGGACCAGGATCGCCTTGTGGACCTTGTGCTCCAGCTGGACCTTGTGGACCAGCTGGACCTTGTGGACCAGGATCACCTTGTGGACCTTGTGCTCCAGCTGGACCTTGTGGACCAGCTGGACCTTGTGGACCAGGATCGCCTTGTGGACCTTGTGCTCCAGCTGGGCCTTGTGGACCAGGATCGCCTTGTGGACCTTGTGCTCCAGCTGGGCCTTGTGGACCAGGATCGCCTTGTGGACCTTGTGCTCCAGCTGGGCCTTGTGGACCAGGATCGCCTTGTGGACCTTGTGGACCAGCTGGACCTTGTGGACCAGGATCGCCTTGTGGACCTTGTACTCCAGCTGGACCTTGTGGACCAGGATCGCCTTGTGGACCTTGTACTCCAGCTGGACCTTGTGGACCAGGATCGCCTTGTGGACCTTGTGGACCAGGATCGCCTTGTGGACCTTGTGGACCAGGATCGCCTTGTGGACCTTGTGGACCAGGATCACCTTGTGGACCTTGTGGACCAGGATCACCTTGTGGACCTTGTGGACCAGGATCACCTTGTGGACCTTGTGGACCAGCTGGACCTTGTGGACCAGGATCGCCTTGTGGACCTTGTGCTCCAGCTGGACCTTGTGGACCAGGATCGCCTGTTGGGCCAGTATCGCCTGTTGAGCCAGTATCGCCTGTTGAGCCAGTATCGCCTGTTGGGCCAGTATCGCCTGTTGGGCCAGTATCGCCTGTTGAGCCAGTTGGACCAGTATCACCAGTTGGACCAGTATCACCAGTTGGACCAGTATCACCAGTTGGACCAGTATCACCAGTTGGACCAGTGTCGCCAGTTGTACCAGTTGGACCAGTATCACCAGTTGGACCAGTTGGACCAGTATCACCAGTTGGACCAGTTGGACCAGTTGGACCAGTATCACCAGTTGGACCAGTTGGACCAGTTGGACCAGTTGCGCCAGTGTCCCCAGTTGGACCAGTTGCACCAGTATCGCCTGTCCAACCAGTAGCTCCTGTGTCGCCAGTATCGCCTGTCCAACCAGTAGCTCCTGTGTCGCCAGTATCGCCTGTCCAACCAGTAGCTCCTGTGTCGCCAGTATCGCCTGTCCAACCAGTAGCTCCTGTGTCGCCAGTATCGCCTGTCCAGCCAGTGTAGCCTGTGTCGCCAGTATCGCCTGTCCAGCCAGTGTAGCCTGTATCGCCTGTCCAGCCAGTGTAGCCTGTATCGCCTGTCCAGCCAGTGTAGCCTGTATCGCCTGTCCAGCCAGTGTAGCCAGTATAGCCTGTATCACCTGTCCAGCCAGTGTAGCCAGTATAGCCTGTATCACCTGTCCAGCCAGTGTAGCCAGTATAGCCTGTATGGCCTGTCCAGCCAGTGTATCCCGTATAACCAGTGTATCCCGTATAACCAGTGTATCCCGTATAACCAGTGTATCCCGTATAACCAGTGTATCCCGTATAACCAGTGTATCCCGTATAACCAGTGTATCCCGTATAACCAGTGTATCCCGTATAACCAGTGTATCCCGTATAACCAGTGTATCCCGTATAACCAGTGTATCCCGTATAACCAGTGTATCCCGTATAAC
>Ga0208783_10000005_pt1 | contig 151549 bp, 128 predicted proteins | sample DEB19_08_DNA_2_FD_184529 | JGI IMG/M metagenome (GOLD analysis project Ga0208783, IMG submission 184529) | Aqueous microbial communities from the Delaware River and Bay under freshwater to marine salinity gradient to study organic matter... | ecosystem: Environmental > Aquatic > Marine >... | reverse complement strand
TACACGTAGCGGAGATGCGCTCTAGCGAGGCTCCAGCGCATGCCGATCGCCATCGTGGCCGTGATGGAGGCCCCGGGGGCATGGGCAACCTGCAGCGACCCTGACGCCGGCGGTTGACCGGGTGTCGTCAGGCATGCCGTTGTGACCGATACAAACGTCATGATGCGATCGCTCTGTGACAAGGTGCCGTGCCCCATGAATCTCATCCGAATGGTCGTCGTCGGGATGGTATGTGGGCTGGTGGTCGCAGGGAATGCGATGAGCGACGTGCGGGCAGGGGAGGCGTGCAGGCACTGCCGTCACTGCAAGCGCACCGCGGCGGGCGATGAGATGCCCTACGGCGACATGGGGTGCGGCCCTCGATTCTGCGGGCCGGAGCGCGACTCGTGGTGCAAGCCCGACCCATGCGACTGCTGCGGTCGGTGGAGGGGATGCGACGGGGCGCCGGCGCTTCCCGAGAAGTTCGCCCCGTGGCAGCTGCCGCCGGGCCGTGGGTTCGTGCCACCGTCGGCGGTCGGTTATGTGCCGCCGTGCACATCCTGCGAGTCGTGCGGTCCGAGATTCTTCGGCTGCCGCTGACGCTCGGCGATGAGCGAGGCGGCGAAGGTGATCGTGTCGTCACGATCCCGGCACGCCTGGCGGAGGAGTTCCCACTCGCCTGACAGGGCGGCGAGGTCGATGAGCGACGGCATCGCGGCCGACGCCTGCAGCGGGCTTGGCAGTGCGGCGGCATCACGGGGCCGCGACACGGCAGCATGGAGAGCCTCGGCATGCCTGCCGAGTCGGGCCAACAGCAGCACAAGCACATCGTGGGGCAGGGGACCGTCGCTGGGGTCGGCCGTGGCCGCGCTCGACCGAAAGAATCGCACGGCCTGATCGACATCGATCCCGCACTGGCTGCCGAAAAAGAGCCGCGATGCCTCCCCCACATCGACGAAGGGGGGCTCGCCTGGGTAGGCGAGATCGGCCGGCAGGCGGGTGGCGTAGACCGACAACTCCCATGCTTTGCGCACGGTTGCCGGGTCCGTGCAGATCCGGGCGAGCCGCAGCACCGACTGCAGGTGGGAGACGTCGACGTGCGGCCCGATCGACAGGTCAGCCATCGCGTCGATCAACGACGGCGACATGGAGGCCCCGAGCCCGGCGCGGTCCCGATCGCGCCGGAGTCCGGCGAGCACGTCGTCGTGGAGGTGGGCCACCAGTTCCGAGGCCGCGGCATGCTGCCGTGCCGCCGGAAGCCTCGATACCGCCTGCTCGAAGGCCGTGATCGCCGCACACGTGCCCTGGGTGGCGATCATGATCCGGATCCCGAGTGCGGGATCGACGCCCTCCCAGAGAGCAACGCCGAGAATCTCCTCGAGGGTGTGTTCGGCAGAGTCGGCCACTGGGAGCGACTCGAGGAGCGGGGTGGCCAGATGGCGGAGCCGCTCGGCCACATCGACAGGATCGGCGGCGGCGCGGAGGTACATCCATGCCGCCGCGACCGTGCCCTCTGTCAGCAGCGGCCACCCCACCTCCCGGCAGGCGGCGAGGCTTCGCTCATCGAAGGCGTCGCGAACGGCTGGGGGAACATCACCCGGACTTCCGACGGGCGAGAGTCCACAATCGACCCGTGCCTGGACGATCCGCGCATCGAAGACGGCATGCCAGCGTCGCTGTGCGGTGAGCGACTCGATCAGGGCGTCGAACATCGCCCCTGAGCCGGACACTTCGTCGATGCGACGCAAGGACTCGAAGAGGTCGTTTGAGGTCATGGCGTCGTCGATTCCTGACGAACCGACTCATAGGCAAGAATGGCCGTCGTCACCGAAAGGTTGAGGCTGTCGGCGATGCCTCGCATGGGAAGGCGAATCGTTTCGAGCGCGAGCGTTCCGGCGGCCGCGGCGGCCTGCCAGGACTCGGACACGCCATGGGCCTCGCTGCCCAGGAGGATCGCCACCGATCCCAGCAGATTCGACTCGTGCCACATCCGCGATCCCTCGGGGGTCGCGGCGACGACGCGTCGGCCCTGCTGGCGACACCAGTCGATCACGTCGGTGGTGGAGGCGGTGCCCAAGCGGACGGCGAAGACGGTGCCGAGACTCGCGCGGATGACCGCCGGGTTGGCGACATCGGTGCGGCCGTCGCAGATGATCACGCCTCCGAGGCCCGCGGCGTCGACCGTGCGCAGGATGGCCCCGAGGTTGCCAGGCTTCTCGACCCCCTCGATGAGCAGCACGGGGCGATCGGCTGGAAACGTCACGGCGGCGAGTGGCATGGGGCGAAATCGCACGACCCCAACGATGCCTTCGTTGCGGGTGCCGAAGGCGACACGGTCGAACGCCCGTTCCGAGACGAATGCGATGCGAGTGCCGGCGGCACCGAGCCGCTCCGCCCAGTCGCCAAGCTGCTCAGGAGCATCGGATCGTGTGTCATGGAGCCGTCGCTCATCGATAAACGCCTCGACGATCGGAATTCCGGCGGCGGCGGCACGAGCGAGTTCTCGGCGGCCGTCGACGAGCGTGAGGCCGCTTGCGCGACGGGCGTCGGCATCGCGTAGCGAGGCCGCCTGCTTGATCCGCGGGTTGGAGGGGCTGGTGATCGTTTCGGAAGGAGTCATGGTGCGGGAGCGGCGCGGGCAAAGGCGCCGAGCGAGAGCCTTCGGCCGGAGGCATCGAGGCAGTCGAGCGTGCCGGAGGTGACAGGAGGTTCGAGCGCGACCCCGGCGGCGTCGAGTGACGCCTTCAGTGTGTCCCGGAGGCGTGCGGGATGCCAGCCGGGCGAGTGGCACGAGAGCAGAAGCGGTCCCATGTTCGTCGGGTCGAGGATGGAGGCGATGTCGGCCAGGAGGGGGACCAGATCGCGGTCGATGGAAAACGCCTGTCCTTTGGGGCCATGGCCCCATGACGGGGGATCGAGCACGACGCCGGAGAATCGTCGTCCTCGTCGCCGGCATCGTTGGACGAAGGTGGCGGCGTCTTCACAGATCCATGAGACGGGAAGATGATCCATCAGTGATGTCGCTGCGTTGCGTCGTGCCATCGCGATCGCCTGCCGTGATGCATCGACGTGGACCACCTGGGCACCGGCCGTGGCGGCCGCGAGGCTTGCCGCCCCCGAATGGCCAAAGAGTGACAACACGGTCATGTCGGGTCGCGCGGCTTCCGCAAGCCAACGCCACTGTTCAATCTGTTCGATGAACACGCCGATCTGACCGGACGGTGCCGGGCGTGCCTCGAGAATGAGCGTGGCCCTGGGAAGAGGCACCTCGACCGGCCACGACTCCGGCACCCCGTCGGCCAGGGTCCAATGCCCTCCGCGATCCGATGGGCTGCCATGGAAAACGGCGGCCGTCTCACGCCACGTGGCGTCGGCTCGCCGTCGGTCCCGCGACTGCGGGAGTGGCCGGTCGACGAGCATGCCGCCGAGGAGTTCGAGCCGTCGGCCCGCACCTCGGGCATCCACGCCAAAATCGACGAGGCCAGGATCGCGGAACTTTGTGGGTGGTGGAGCGTTCATATCCAGTGACAGAATAGTCGTTTCGGAGACGCCCTTTGGCCAGTCTCCATGCCAGTTCGCTCCCCTCCCTCCAGGAGTCTTCTCTCATGTCGTGCTCACGTTCCCCATTTCTCGCCGCCTGTCTGGCGGTGTGCGTGGTGTCGATGGCGTCGGTGGCCAGCCGTCCCGTGGCGGCGGATCAGATCGCACCGACCGTGTTTCAGCAGGCGATTCGCTCGTGGATGAGCATCGTGTCGCTCGTCGCGGAGGATCGTGGTGACCGTGGTGACCGTGGTGACCGTGCCGAACGCGGCGAACGGCCGTCCGATGGGCCGCGCAGGCCGGGGCGTGGGCCCGGTTTTTCCCGTCCGCAGGAGCCCCAGCGGCCGTCCATGCGATCCGATCCCATGAGCCGGATGAACGACGTGATCGCGCGGCTCGAACGGATCGAACGGAAACTTGATGCGGCCCCGAGGGCCATGGCCATGGCGGGGTCGATGCACCGCGAAGGATCGTCCGATCCAAACCGTGGGCCCGCCATGCGGGGCGGCTTGATGTGGATGAGTGATCGCCCCGATATGCCGCCGGAAATGCGTGAGCAGATGCGACGCATGATGGCCCAGGGCCGCCAGCAGGCCGAGGCCGGTGGCGAGCGGGCGGATCAGGTTCGTGACGTCCTTCAGGCGGCCCGTAAGCGGTTTGCCGAGATGGAAGCACGGATCAAGAAACTCGAGGCGGAGATCGAACGGCTGAAGGCCGATCGGTGAGTCTCGTGTCCGTACCATGCGGGCGACCACGGTCGCCCGCATGGTCGCGGCTCATTTCGTGCGTCGCTTCGCAGGGGGCTTGGCCGAAGGCTTCTTGCCACTCCGTCGTGCGGCGACAGGCTTGGCGGCACGCGCCGCCTTGGGCGACGAGGCCTTGGCCGCCGCCCCCCGCCGGGCTCGTTTGGTGGTTGTGGAATCCTCGACGGTCGATTCGTCGGCATCCCCCTCCACCGTCCGAATGCCCTTCGATCGCTTGGCGTGTGCGGCGGACTTCTGCTTCGTTTCGCCGCTCGTCGGCATCGCCTGCGGCACGATGATGCAGTTGTCGCCGAGTTCGAGTTCCTCCTCATCCTGAATCGGACGCCCGCGATCGTCGAGCTTCACGTCGGCTTCGGCTGTCTTCTTCTTGGCGACGGCGAGCAGCTGCTCGTAGAGCTTCCCTCGATCCACGCCGTTGATCTGAGCCACCGCCGTGGCGACCTCACCGAGGTAGCGGAGGAAGATGCTTCGGCGTTGCCCCTCCTGCGCCACGCGGAGACGTCGGCGCAGATACATGCCGAGTTTGCGTCCGACCGCCTGCAGGGCGAGGCGAATCTCCTTCTGGATCTCGGGATAGGATGCGATCGCCTCCTTCGACTCGCTCGTGAAGGGCACCCACACGCTCGCGACGTGCACCATGGCGGTGACCGGGCCGCTGGGGAGTCCACCCCGCGACTGCGAGAGGCCATACGACCGCCAGTTGGTCGAGGTGATCGTCTGCGTCACGGCGCATGCCGCCGGTTGAAACTGAAGCGGCACGCGGTTGGCATACCGCAGGACCGACATGCTCGATCCCTCGTCGACACTCACATCCTGCATCGCCGCATAGAGCGCGTCGAGCTGCTGCTTCTTGAGCTTGGACGGACTCTGGCGGGGGGCCAGTTGGGCTTCAGCGATGATCTTGTCGGCCGATTCGCTTCCCATGCCGGTGAACGTGGTGGATAGGAACTGCCGAAGGCTTCGCGAGTCGCTCTCGGCGGCGAGTTCGCCGAGGCCTTCGCGGCTGATCTTCTGGGCGGCGACGCCGCCACCATAGGCCAGGGCGGCTTCGATGACGAACGGATTGCCCCGATAGACGGATGGCGGACGGGTGGCCGCGGTGAAGAACTCGCCGGGAACCACCTGACGCAGGCCTGCCAGAAGCCGCTGTTCGCCAATGGGGACGATGCAGTCGGTTGCCGGAGGGGGAATTTTGCTGTCTTGAATCGCCTTGAAGAGCGCGTCGGCCTCGCCGCGACCGAGCTTGCCGGCGGTCACCCGGGTCGAGAGCTTGGCGGCATCGCAGATCTTCTTGGCCGTTCCATGCGACACCCGCGAGAACGACTGCGTCAGAAACTGCGCGAGGGTGATCTTGGGATATTCCTGCAGCATCGTCACCAGCCTGCCGAGCTCGACGCCATAGGGATGGGGCTTGATCTCCTTGGGTTCAGGGGGCAGGTCGTCAGTGGATCGTTCGAGGATTCGCTCCGGGCCGTCGGGTCCCTGAAAATGAATTCGGGCATGCGGGTTGGCGATCGCCGTCTGCTCGAGATATTCCTCCACGCTGCCTCGGCCCCGTTGGAACTTCGCCTCCATCTCGATCGTGACACGGGTGCCGTGGTTGATCGGCTCGCCAAGGTCGTTGTCGGCGACCCACTCGATGGAGTGTTTCTTCATCAGCTCGGCACCGCCCTTGCCGGCGGGGATGTCAACCCCTTCTCCCTTGCCGTTGAGGATTTCCGGCTGGTTGGTCTTGGTGTCGATGCGGAGTTCGTAATAGTGGGCAGGATGCTTGGCGTCGATCTTGGAGATGATCTTGACCGGCTTGCCGGTGGTGAGCACTCCATACATGCCGGCGGCTGAAATGCCGATGCCCTGCTGGCCTCGGCTCATGCGAAGACGATGAAACTTCGATCCGTAGAGGAGCTTGCCGAAGATGAGGGGGATCTGCTTTCGAACGATGCCCGGTCCGTTGTCCTGAACCCCCATGCGGTAGCGGGTGCCGGCGTCACCCACCTGTTCGATGTGGACCCAGATCTCGGGAAGGATGCCGGCCTCCTCGCAGGCATCGAGGGAGTTGTCGACCGCCTCCTTCACACTCGTCAGCAGGGCCTTGCGGGGGGAATCGAAGCCGAGGAGATGGCGGTTTTTGGCAAAAAACTCGCTCACGGAGATGTCCCGCTGGCCGGCGGCGAGCGACTGGGCCGTCGCCCTCCGCTTGGCCGGGGCCTTGGGAGCGGCGACATGGCCGTTCGACTCATGGGCGCCGTCCACGTCGGGTACCGCCGATTCGGGAGGCGTGGAGCGAGTCTTGGGAGCCGGTCGTTTTGCAGTCTTCGCCATGGGTGTGTCCGTGGGTGTTTCCACTGAGACTGTGACCCCGGGCGGCAGGCTTGGCAAGTGGGGCGGACTTTGCGGGTTGTGAGGCCGTCGGCCGGGGCTGCCGGTGGAAGGTTTTCCCGTCAGGGGGAACAGGCATACGCGGCATGCGCGGAGTGATGGGCAGGACAGGTTCCTGTCGAAGTTTTCGGTGCCGGGCGGAGCCCGGTGTCGGTTGGCTTTGACCAGGAGGGTCTTGTGATGCCACGCGTTCGAACGACGTGCCTGCTCCTCGCGATGCTCGGGGTCGGGGTTCTCGCCTCGACGGCCGCCGTGGCGATCCCGATCGACGGAGGCGTGGAAGGTCCCACGCCCGACGTCTTCTACAACTTCTACGTGCCGCCGGTTCCGGCCGGGGCAGCCCCCGGGCTGGGAGCCCAGCTCTACGTGTCGCCGAGGCCAGTGCCGCCGCGCGTGGGTCACACGTGGATCACCTATCCGCCCTTCATGCCTCACGAGTTTCTCTACAAGCATCGTCGTCGCTACATCCGTCCTGCCGGTGTCACGGGGATGCGAACCGACGTGCGGGCCTATTGGTACTGATGTCTCGGAGTCACGCCATCATGGAACGACGTCGCGTTTTCCCGTTTCTGGTCTTCGGCCTCGTGGCGTCAACGGCGGCCATGGGCTGCTTCGTCAACGCCGGTGACCACTCTGGCCGCGCGTCGAGCTGCGCTGGAGGCGTGTGCGCCGCCGGACCGTGTGGGTCGGGTCACTGTGGTTCGTGCGGGCATCGCGGCTGCGGAAACGGGTGTGGAGCTTGCGGTGCCCAGTGTGGTCGCGGTGCCCAGTGCTGCCCGCACTGCTGCGGGCATGGTTGCGGCCATTGCGGTCCGGGCGCGTGCAAATACGACACGTGGGAGAAGCGGTACTTCCTCCGCAGCCGCGGCAAGAGCTGGCACAGCACCTGGTACGATCCGGCCGAGGGCCGTCCCATCGCCCTCGTCGTTCCCCCCACGGCCGAGTTCATGACGCAGTATTCGTGGGGCGTGCCAAGTTCACGCGTGGCTCCGATCTATCACCAGTTTCGTCGGCCCTATCCCGGCGCGGGTGCCGTGTCGGGTAGCGGCGGTGGATTCCTCCCCACCCCCAATCAGCCAAGCGACACCGTGCAGTTCGGCGTCAACGCCGTCCGCGGCCCCTGGTGACCTTCGGGACCGTGTGATCGCGTCTCGTCACCGCGACTCGTCGAGTCGGGCCCGTGCGAGCGTGGCCCACGGGCTTTCCGGAGCGAGGTCGAGAAATCGCTGCAGGTGGTGGTCGGCATCGGCCGCCTGGCCGATCTCGCGGAGCACTCCGGCGATGTGCCAATGGGCGTCGGCATAGCCAGGCTCCTGCCGAAGCACGCCCTGCAGCGCGGCCAGGGCGAGTTCGTGCTCGCCCAGTTCCGCAAGCACACACCCGAGGCTGTCCCTGGCCTGGAGGTGGTCGGGGTCGAGTTCGATGACGGCATAGTACCGCTCCCGTGCCGCCGTCAGGTCACCGGCGCGGTAGAGGAGCTCGGCCAGCATGAACATCACCCGGGGCGAGGGGCCCTGGGCCTGAAGCACCGCCCGGAGCGCTTCGGCGGCTTCGGAGAACTCTCCGGCCGCCTCCAGGTCGTCGGCCAGATCGAGGATTTCGGCGGCATCCGATCCGGGTGGCGGAAGGCTCGTGTCCTCGGAAAGGGAAGATCGTGCGGATGTCGAAAGGGATGGCGCGAGTTCCACCGTGGCGGGCATGTCGTTGTCGTTGTCGGTCGACAGCGCGGCGGCGTAGAAGCCCAGCTGGAGCTGTCGCCCGGCAGCCAGCATGCGCCCCCCGTCATCGAGGCTGAGTCGTCGGCCGTCGATGCGAACCCGTGCCGCTGCCTCCGCAGCAGCCCGGCCGCCTTCAGGCACCAGCGCGCCGAGTTTGGCGTCGATGTCCCGCAGCGAGAATCCTCGGCCGAGGAGTCGAGCGAGATGGCGGGCGGCGACGAGCTGGGGAAAGTCAAACCACTCCACCGATCCGGCCGTACGAGCAGGTTCCAAGAGTCCGCCTCGGGTCCAGTGCCGGATCGCCGCGGGGGGAACGTCGAGCACCGCAGCCATCAGTGCCGAGGAATAGAGTCGGCAGACGCCCGGGTGATCGGCCGGATCGTCGTCGGACCAGAGCGGCCGCTCACCTCGTCGGACGCTGCGCGACGGGCGGCCCGCCCCGGGCGCCTGCCCGGGGGCGTGTGACTGGTCGTCCGTGACCTCCGGAGGCATGCGCGAACCCTGTAAGGATCGCGGGAATGTACCCCGACCCAGGGTCGCTGCCAATCGGCACGGTCCCGGCACCGAGTGCGGGGGCAGGCGGGAGCGAGAGCCCTCTCAGGGATCGTTCCGCTCGGGGCCGAGAAGGCGTGACACGTCGAGGGCGTCGATGGTTTCAATCGCCTTTCCGGCGATTCCCTGGAGGTCGCCGTACATGCCGGCGGTCGCGGACAGCACCGACTGGATCTGCATTTCCCGCCGAGCCCAGAGCTTCGTCATCGTGGCCCGCTCTTTGGTGAGATCCGACTGCATTTCCTCGAACTTCTCGATGATCGCGGTGACCCGCTGACGAAAGCGGGGGCCCGTCAGGTAGTGGTAGACCATCTCCATCTTCGATTGCTGTCCTTCACCTGCCTGACGCGCCAGGGAAAGCTCCAGCAGGGTGTGCCGAAGGGCGACGGCGAGGGGGAGGAACGTGCGGGTGCTGGTCACCCACACCCCATCGACATGGCCGAAGGTTTCGATCCCCTTTGGCAAGGCCTGCGTGACGATGACGGCAAGATCGGCCTTGGCTGCCCGCTGATCGTCGCGGAGTTTCACGAGCCAGCCATCGCTCCAGTTTTTCGTGCGCTTCGATTCCCAGAGGATGGTGCCACACACGGCACCCTCGCCGCGTGCCACCACATGCACCACATCGCCACCAAACTCCCCCTTGGCCACGGGCGTGAAGACATCGGTCGGGAACGACTGCTTGAGCATGGCCTCGAGTTCGAGCTCGAGGACCTCCCCCTGGAGTTGCTGGGATCCCTGCTCGGCCCGACGCTTCAGGTCCTCGATTTGCCGTTGCATCGCGGAGATGGTCTGTTCCTTCTCCGACATCTTCATGCGAAGGCCCTCCTCCGCATCCTTGCGGGCTTGTTCACGGGCACTGGCGAGGGATTCCTGCACCCGCTTCTCGACGGAAAGGTCGAGTTCCCGCTTGGCGTCGTCGAGTTCCCGCTGCTTTCGGATCGCGTCGGCCTGTGCCTTCTGCGCTTCGGCCAGTTTGGCATCGCGATCCTTGAGCACCGCGTTGAGATCGGCAAGATCCTTGGCCTTCTGCTCCATCTCCGCGGAAAGGGCGAGCCGCGCCTTTCTCGACTCCGCCGCCGCGATATCGGTGCGCTCCTTTTGAAGCTGTGCCTCGTATTGGGCGCGGGTGGCCTCCACCAGCGGCGCGGCAAGCGACTCGGTGAGCCGGATGTCAGCCTTGCAGTGGGGGCAGGTGATCGTGGGTTCGGTGCGAGTGCTCATGGCGACGATTTCGGAGAAGGAGCCGGAGTGGATGATGGGCCGGGGGAAGGGTCTTGCGGGGCGACGAGTCGCCAGCATTCGGCATAGAGTTCGACCTGGGGTCGATAATGTGCGTCGAGCATCGCCTCGCTGCCGCTGGCGACGGAGTCTGTTTTCCAGTCGACGACAGTCCATGATCCATCGACCGGATCGGCAAAGACGAGATCGATGACGCCGCGGATCACGGTGGGAAGCGGCTGCTCGGCAGCCGTGACGGATCGAACCGACACGGGCAGATCTTCGCCACGAACCTGCAGGGAGAACGGAACCTCGACGAAGCGGGCGCCGCTGGCGAGGGCGCGTGCCCACAGGTCGCTGGCAAGCACGTCGCGGACGGTGGTGATGGCGCGATCAAGATGGGCCTCTGAAATCTCTTCACCGGACAGGGCCGTCGCGGCTGCGGCGGCGACGTCGAAGGCGGCACCTCGGCTCGCAAGCTCCAGGATGCGATGAATGGCCCGCCCCCAGGCCTCGCCGAGGCCGTCGCCGGTGAAACGAATCGCCTCGGCGGGCTCGGTGAGCAGGTCGCGAGGCGAGATGCGGGCAAAAGTCGGCTCGTGAATCGACGCCACACGGCTCGAAAGACGTCCGGCAGGGGAGGCCGGGTGCGGCGCGGCAACCGGCGCCGACGCCGCTGGGGAGCCGCTGGCCGCCGTCGGCAGATCGGGCACGGACGCAAGCCCGCCGACAAAGCGTTCCCATGCTCCCTCGCCCACGAACGATTCGGGTCGGCTCTTCGTGGCGGGGTGGTGCCTTTCAAAAAGTGACACCACGAGGCAGGTTCCTGGACGGGTCGCGGCGACGTAGTCGAGACGGATCTGCTCAGCCGCCTCGAAGGCTCGCTCAGCCCGCGCGTGGGTCTCCCAGTCGTCCGCGGCCGCGATGATGCTGGAGGACCATCCGGCCGACGTGGTCACGGCCAGATAACCGACCGTCTGGTCGTGCAGTCGATTGATGCGAAGAAAGGGGCCGGATTCGACATCGTCGCTCACCCGACGCTTCTGGTAATCGACGAGAAAGACCACCGGGGCCTCGAGGCCCTTCGCCTTGTGGAGATTCATGATCCGAATGCGGTCGTTCGACGGAACGTCGATCGTGAGCGGATCGAACTCCGCACGAGCCTCATCGCCGACCATGTCGTCGAGGAGGTCGAGGCAGTCGTGCACCGATACCACGTCCATCCGGTCGGATCGAAGCTGCTCGAGAAACTTCAGGATCAGGCCGGCGACGGCGCGACCGCGTGGCCCTGCTTCGCCGTTGGCGAGTGACGCCAGGAGGAAGAGACCTGCGTCGTCGACGATCCGTTCCACCGTGGCGGCGATCGGCAGATTGCGGAGCCAGGTCCGCCATCGGGCAAAGGCGTTTCGGGCGCCGGTGAGCCTCGCACGTAGCGGCTCGGGGAGAGAGGCCGGAACGTCGATCACTCCCGTAAAGCGGCCCCCCGCCGCGTGATACTCGTAGAGGTCCGCGTCGCTGAAGCCAAACACCGCGCCACGGAGCAGCGCGAGGATCGCGACGGGATCGTCCGGATCGGCAACGGCGGCGAGGCACGTTCGGAGGTCACGGAGCGGCTCAGCCTGATCGGTGCCGAGCGTGCCCGTGACATCGACGGGCAATCCTGCCGCGTGGAGGGCTGCGGCATAGAGCCCAAGGTGTTTTCGCTCGCGAGCCACGAGCATGAAGTCGCCGGGACGGCAGGCCGTGGTGATACCCTTCGCGATCTCGTCGGGTGTGCGTGGCACCGCCATGCCGGTGTCGATGGCGTGGCGGATGAAGGAGGCGATGGCGTGGCCTTCCGCCTCGGCCCAGTGATCGCCCGCCGAGCCGTTCCGCACGAAGCGGAGGGCGCGAACGCCGGTGAGCCATTGCCGCTCCTGTCCTGACGGCGGGGCTTCCCGCCGGCCGGAGGTGCTCGGCGTAAATGAGGGCGATTCGGCCGTCGTGGAGGGAGGAAACTGGTCACCAAACACGTCGTTGGTCCAGGTCACGAGGTCGTGGCGACTCCGGAAGTTGGTCGTGAGGGCGAGCACCGTTCCATGCTGTTCGATGGTGTTCCGCACGGTGTTGTAGGTGACGATGTCCGCACGCCGGAAGCGATACAGGGACTGCTTGGGATCACCCACCACGAAGAGCGAGCCGGGCACCGGCTGGCAGTGTCGCCAGTTGGTCTGCGTTGGATCGGTGGCCGTGAGCAGGAGGAGCATTTCGGCCTGGATGGGATCGGTGTCTTGAAACTCATCGACGAGAATATGGGTGTAGCGGGCACGAAAGCTCCGACGCACCTCCGGATGCGTGGCGAGGAGCTTCGCCGAGGTGCCGAGGAGATCCTGGAAGGAGAGCACGCCTCGGGAGGCGCGGAGACGATCGTAGGTGGCGAGGGCGGCCCTCAGGGCCGCGATGGCGGCAGGGTAGCGATGGGCCCGCCATTGCCAGAGGGCCGGCAGCGCAACGGAATCGCGGAGTCGTGTCCACGCATCGTTCCAATGCCGTGCACGCTCCTTGCCGGAGAGCGCCGGCTCCGCCGGGGTGCCTTCGGTGCCCTGCCAGTATGACTGGACCGCCTTCGGCGAACGGTCGAGTTCCTTGACGAGATCCATGACCGCAACGATCGATGACGTGTCGCAGCGGCGGGCCAGGCGGGCAAACTGCTCGAGTGCGTTCATGAGCGGATCGGAGCCACGATCGGCCGGCGGAGAAAACGTCTCGGCCTCGATGGCGGTGACAAATGCCTCGATGGGGCCGAGAAGAGCCGCGATGTCGGGGGCAGGCGTCGCACTGACCGGCCACGATTCCACGTCGCCGTAGGTGGCGAAGCGGTCGATGAAGAGGTCGGACAGGTCGCCGAGTCGCAGGCCCACCGACTGGAGGTCGGCGAGCAGGTGGGGATGGTCGGTCGGCGCCATCGTCACGAACGCACGCCATGCCTGCCGGCGGAGGAGGCGGTCGGCGGTCTCGTCGAGTTCGCGAAAGCCAGGGTCGATGCCAGCTTCCAGCGGCCGCTCGCGGAGCAGGCGGCCGGCGAAGGAATGAATCGTTCCGATCACCATCGAATCGACCCGGTCACGAGCGGCGGTGAACCGGTCGCGTTCGATTGGATCGGTCGTTTCAACGGCGAGTCGCTGCAGTTTCTCACGGAATCGTCGACGGAGTTCACTCGCCGCCTTTTTCGTGAACGTCACCGCGACAATGCCTTCCGGAGCGGCAGTGCCCGTGCGAACGAGCGCCAGCATGCGATCGACCATGCAGGTGGTTTTGCCTGTGCCAGCCGCTGCTTCAACGAGGAACGTGGTGCCCAGGTCGGCGCGGATGCGCTGGCGAACATGCTCGTCCGGAGGGAGCGCAGGCACCGCCGGATGCGGCGTGAGATCGAAGGGGGCGTCGTGAGGAAGGCGTCGTTCCAGAAGCCGGCGGGGAGAGGGTTGGCGGCGAAGCGTGGCAAACAGGTTTTGAAGATCTGCCGAAGCCGCCAGCTTCCGGGCGGCCTCGCGGGCGACGGTGCGTGGGTCGCCGCAGATCGTGGCGAAATCACAGAAGCCACAGTCGGCGGTCGAGTCGGTTGGCAGGAAGGCGCCGTGGCGGGTGATGTCGGCAAGCTGACGAACGAGCGTCGTGCACTGGTCGAGCTGGGCGGTCGTCCATTCCAGACGCCGCCCCTTGCCGGCGCGGGTCGGAAAGAAATACCCAAACCGCTCGACATCGCCACCCGCGAGCTCGCCGTCGGCCGATTGGAGGCGGGCCCGCAGCATGACGACGTAGAGGCCGTGCTGCAGCCGTCGGCCTCCCTGAAACGGATCGTCCTCGGCCATCGACGGAAAGCCGTAGCCGCTGCCGCTTTTGTAGTCCCAGAGGGTGTATGACGGGGAGCCTTCGGCATCCCGGACGTCGATGCGATCGATGCGGCCTCGAAGACGGATCGTTTTCCCGTCGGTGAGTTCGACAGACACCGGCTGTCGGCAGTCGAACGGCGTTCCTTCGGCCGAAGGCTCCAGTCCGATCGCCGCCTCGAGGGCCATGGGGCGTCGGCCCGTCTCACGGCACGACCGCTCCTCATCGTGCAGGAAGGTGTGCATCGTGAGCCGGAGTTCCTCGCGACGCGCATCAAAGGCGAGGGCCGTGAGCGGGGGATGCCGTTGGCTGCTCGCCTCGAGCTCCTCGTCGAGAATCTCGTAGAGCTCCTCGAGATGCTGCTCGACGTGTGGAAGCTCACCACGATCGATCAGCCCCCGCATGAACCGCTCGAGCACCGTGTGCATGAGGCTGCCGGCATCGAGCGGCGTGAGCCATTCGCCGGTGTCGTCGTCCGCCGGGGAGAGCGGTTCGATCTCCAGGCCGTAGCGAAAAAAGAAGCGACGAGGGCATGCGCCGATCGTTTCGAGACTGTGGGGCGAAGCCGCACGGCCGTCGGCGACACGCGGGTCGAGATCCTCGCCGGCCGCGGGCACATGGCCATCGTGAGGCGTGAAGGCATCCGATGCGCGGGCAGCCACGGCAACCTGACCATGCGTCAGATGGTCGCGATGGGCGCCGAGGGCCGCGCGGACGTCGGAGGCCGTGGCGAGCGGACCGAGCGTGGCCAGCCACCATTGGGATTCATCGAGCGCCAAGGAAGCATCGGTCGGGACGAGCGTTTCGGGGGGAGGGAGGGCCGCGAGGAGATCGTCGGTGGTTGCGAACGGCCTGCCCGTGGCGCGGGCATGGAGCGCCACGAGGGCCGGCGACGGAAACACCTCGGAATCGTCGCCGGTGTCGCGGCAGGTGAAGCCGACCCACACCTCGCCTCGAACGCGGGCGAGGAGTCGGTGCCACAGGTCGAGCGCACGGGCCGCGGCATCACGAGCCACGGAAAGGGGGGCATCGGGGGTCGTGGCATTGATCATGCCGCGATCTCCGTCGGTGAGCACCGGATCCGTGACGCCCCCTCCGGGAAACCGATTCTCGTCGAGGCCAAGCACGAAGGTGTATGGACGTCCGGAGTGGCCTCCTGCCGGAAGACCGCAGACATGCAGGCACCCTGGGCGTGGGCCGGCACCGAGGACGACGAGTTCGGCGGGAAGCTGCTCCAACCAGTCGAGCATGTCGTCGGCCGTGGCGGTGGTCGACGTTCCGCCCCAGTGCAGCATGGCATCGAGTTCGTCGAGGAGTTTGCGTCGGGCGTTGCCATCAAACTCGCTGTCGCGAGCCGCCAGGAGGTCGATGAATCGCCTGGCGCCCGTGAGCACATCCTCGGCCGTTGGGTGCGGTCCTCCCTCGCACTCACTGAGCGTCGTGGCGAGGGTGGCGAGGCAGGAGAGCCGCTGGGAGATTCGAGCCTTGCGATCAGCGAGCTGCTCATCCGTAAGGAGGTCTGCCGGCATGGCGCCATCGTCGTCATCACGGCGACGGGCGAACGCCTCCGGAGGCAGGCCCGCGGTTCGCGCTGCGGCGGCGCCGAGCATCGCGGTGGTGCGTTCGAGGCCGCGGCCGATTATCACCCCGCGAAGCTCGCGGATGAGCGACGACGCCTGGGGAGGATCGCTCACGAGTTCGCTGAGGTCGAGCACGCCGTCTCGAAGCATGCGTTCGAGGCCCAGCTGGGGATGGCCTTCGCGACGCCATGCCAGCCAGTCGGCGAGGGCTCGACCAGGCTTGGAATCGGCCAGGGGCAAACCTTCGGCAAACGTCACCGGAAGGTGTCCGGGGCCGTCGACCGACGACGGGGGCGACGGAAGGGCTGCGACGATCTCGCGGATGAGTGATGGATAGGTCGAGTCGTCGGTGTGAACGACCTCGATCTCATCGAGCCGAAGGCCACGCGCGAGGCAGGTACGAAGCACATGCCGCACTTCATTCGCTTCGCCCGAGGCGCGAAAGATGGTGCACGGGGAGGGAGGGGCCTCATCGTGGGCTGGCGGATCGGTGGGCAGGCGACGGACGAGCACTCCCGGTGCCGACGAGAGCGCATCGAGAAGGCGTCGCTGGAGCTTGGGCAGGTCGAGGTCGTCGGGCACGAGAAGCCGCCGGATATCGGGCGGCACGGTTCCTTCCATGACCCGCTTGATCGCCAGCTTCAGCTGGCTGGCCTGATCGACCAGCCGCATCGACTGCAGCGTCGCGTCGTAGCGGTCGAGGAGAAGTCCGAGGTCGTGGGCCTTGTCGGATCGACGAAGGCCCCGGGTGACATCCTCGGCCGTGATGTCGGCGAGGCGGAGCGATTCGAGGCTCGCGAGGATGCGATCTGCCAGACGATGGAGTGGTACCGAGGTGTCGATGAACGACCGGAGTTCGTTCTGGCTCTCCGCGAGCGCCCGTTCCACTGCGACCAGTTTGGCTCGAGGAGGAGCGAGCCGGGTGTTGTGACGCGCGAGGTCATCGGCGACGAGGTCGAACGCGAGAGCCGAGAGAGTCGTGACCCGCACGTTGACAGGACGGTGGCCGAGCCGCGCGAGCGTTTCAAGCCACGCGTTGCCCACACGGCGCGAGGGTGCCACGAGCCAGATGCCTGGGGAAGCCTGGCCGGCGACGGGGGCACCAGGCTCGCGGTGCAGCTCGTCGAGCGCCGCCGCGATGGAGGCGATGAGCGTGTTGGGCGTCGGGGGCGTGCGGCCCGGTATCCCCTGGGCGCAGGGAGCCAGACGGGAGCGGTCGGGCACACGAACCTCGATCGCGTGCCAGGCGATCGGCGCAGCAGAGGCCGCAGCGGTGGTCTTCCGTGACGGGGGCATGAACGCCTATTGTGTTCAGGCGTTCAGTTTCGAAAAGGGGGGCGGCTGGCGGGCGGGAAAACCGGCCGTTGCCGACAGGGTCAGGTCGTGTGGTCGTCCGACAGGATCGGACGCATCAGAAGGCCGGTCGACGAAGTTTTCGCAGACGGCATGTCTCGCACGTCGTGCGCGGGAGGGGCCGGTTCCACCACGGGGCCGGCGGCGGGAGCCAGGGTCGGGGTGTCTTCCTTCGGCACGATGGCGGAGGGCGTGTCGGCGGGTTCGGGGATCGCCTTCAGCGACGCTCCGGCAGGGCTCTCGATCACCGGCTTGTCCGCCTGCCGAGGCTCGGCGGTTGACGGTGCGACATGACCGAGGCTCGAGGCGGTCCAGCCTTCGGTGGCGACGGCGGCTGCGTCGGCGGGCTTGTCGCTATAGGTTTTGATCGGGCCTGACGAGGCGGGTGATTCCGGGCGGGCTGCCGATGCCGCCGGCGCGGGAACCTGTTCGATGGAGGGTGCCGTCGACAGGGTCGGGGCTGCCGATGTCGTGGCAGGAGCGGTCGACACAGGGTTGCCACAGGGGTCGAGGGCCACCTTGGTGACAACCGTGCGAGGCATTCGCACCGTGTAGGAATAGGGGGTCTTCTTTTCGACGACCCGTGGAACCTGCATGGTGCGTTCTTCGGTGACGTACTTCATCACCTGAACCTGCACCGGCTCAACCTTCTCCTCGGTGACCATTTTGCAGACCTGCACGGCAACCTGCTGCACCTGTTCCTCCGGCACCATCTTGCAGACCTGCACCGGAACCTTGTTGTCAACACGTTCGACGACCTTGCGCACGGTCTGCACGGGCACCTGTCGAACGGCCGTTTCCGCGACCATCTTCATCGACTGCACCGGCACCTGCGTCACGACCTGCTCGTCGACGTAGCGGACAGTCTGCACGGGCACCTTCTGGGTGACCACGCGGTTGACATAGGTCGTTTCCGGCACCTGCACGGGCGTGGCGGTTGGCTGGTAGACGCGATTCACCTGGTTCACCACGGTGCCCGGCGTCATCACCCACTGGTAGCCGCCTCGCTGCCAGACCGCGAGGCCGGTGGCCGGATCGATCACCCATCCTCCGGGAGCCCAGCCGAGAGCCGTCGCCCCGGGCGTCACGACCGGCGTGACGGTGTCGACGGCCTGGCTCCCGATCGAATATGCGGTGCGCATCTGGGTGACCGGTTCGCTGACGGTGTAAGCCTGCTCCCGCTCACTCGTTTCGTAGACGGGCTTCCGGACCGTTTGCACCTGCTGCTGCATCACGGTTTCGTACACGGGCTTCATCACTGTGTATTGCTCTTCACGAGTCGCCGTTTCGACCACGTCGCGGGTCACGTCGTAGCTGCGGTCTTCGATCACGGTCTCGTAGACCGGCTTCATCACGGTGGTCCGCTCTTCACGGGTCTGGGTTTCCCACACCGGCTTCTGCACGGTGTAGCGGCGCTCCTGCGTCTGCGTTTCCCAGACCGGCTTCTGCACGGTGTAGGTCTTCGTGTCGTAGACCGTTTCGTAGGAGACCCGTTCCGCCGTCACGACGCGTTCGTCGTAGACCGTTTGGTAGTCGAGGCGGTAGGTCTGGGTGGGCATCGCCGGGGCGGCCGGCGCGACGACGGCCCCACCACCACAGCCACATTCGGCGGAGGCGGTCTGGATCGCCGGCGACTGCGGTGCCATCACCAGCACGGCCGCGAAGAACGCATGGAGACGTTGAACAAAAGTCGAACGGGGGTCACGGCCGCCAGACGTTGTCATGGGTTCACTCCTGAAGAAGACCCTTCGAGACTAATCAGGAGTACGCGGCTCACAAGCCGCTCGGCCCACGAAACATGAGGTTTTTTTCCGAAAAAAACGGGGAATGGCGGCATGGCCGGCGCAATCGTCCTATTTTCCGGCCGGGACGGCCCTGACCGGGGGCCCTGGGGAAGCCGCGGAAAACGGGAGCTTTCCCGGTCAGACCAGCTTCTCGACAAGCCTTCGGCTGTGGAGATCGAGGCCGGCAATGCTCAGGATTCGATACCGCATCCCGAAGGTGTCCGTGATGAACACGCTGCCGTCCGGCTGCCGGGCGATGTCGTCGGTGTGGGCGACTCGAAATCGATGCGGACCGCGGTCGGTGATCACGCTCCATTCCGTCGGTTCAGCGACCGAGACAGACTCGATGCGTTCGATGACGGGAAGAAACTCCCGAACCGAGAGCTCCCGTTCGAGGAGCGTGCGAAGCGACGAGGGCTGCGTGGCGAGCGATTGCACCCAGGCCAGTTCGCCCCCATCGGCGGCGATAATCGCCACAGGACCGGAGGGCGCGGTTACCGGGAACGCCCGCAACACGTCGACATCGATGTGTTCGCGACCATGGGCATCGACAAAGTCGAGACGGCCGTGTCCATCCCGAATCAACCTCCAGCCCTCGGGCGAGTCGCCGCTCGTCGTCGTGTCATTTGGCATGGGTGGTTGATTCCGGAAACGTGGTGATCAGACGCCGCTGGCGGCTTCCTCGTCCGCCTTCATCTGTGCATGGTAGAGGCGTGCGTACATCCCGTCGGCGGCGAGGAGTTCGTCGTGCGTGCCGATTTCGACAATCCGTCCGGCGTCGAGGACCACGAGGCGATTGGCTCGCCGAAGGGTCGAGAGGCGGTGCGCGATCGCGATCGTCGTGCGGCCGGCAACGAGCCGGTCGATGGCAGCCTGGATGACGGCTTCCGTCTCGGCGTCCACGCTCGACGTGGCCTCGTCGAGGATCAGGATTCTCGGATCGACGAGCAGGGCTCTGGCGATGGAGAGTCGTTGGCGTTCGCCACCGGAGAGGCCACCGCCTCGTTCGCCGACTCGGGAGTCGTAGGCCAGCGGCTGGGAGAGGATGAAGTCGTGGGCTCCGGCCGCCCGAGCGGCCTGGACGACCGACGCCTGCGGGGCATCGGGCCGTCCATAGGCGATGTTGTCGGCGATCGTGCCGAAGAACAGAAACGGCTCCTGCAGCACGCAGCCAAGATGCCGGCGATAGTCGGCGATGTCGATGTCGCGGAGATCGACACCATCGACCCGGATGGAGCCGCTGGACGGGTCGTAGAACCGGCAGACGAGGTTTGCCAGCGTCGACTTCCCCGACCCGCTCGTGCCCACCAGGCCGATCATCTCGCCCGGTTCGATCACGAGATCGATACCGTGAAGCACTTCCCGTGCACCGTATCGGAAATGGACGCCGGAGATCTCGATTCGGCCCTCGACCCTACCGAGTTGAACGGGGCGAGGTGATTCAGCGACCGTCGGCTTGCAGTCGAGAATCTCGAAGATGCGCTGCGCGCTGGCGGCGGCCCGCTGCGTGGCAGGCACCATGCGGATCATCGACTCCACGCGGCCGTAGAACCGGGCGATGTACGCCAGAAAGGCTGTCAGTCCACCAACCGTCACGCTCCCGGAAAAAACGAGCCACGCCCCGCACGCCCAGACGACGAGCAGCCCGACCTCACTGAACAGGCTCACGAGCGGCCCGGTAAACGACCACACCACATTGACGCGATCGTTGGCGTCGAGGACGCGATCGTTGGCCGATGCGAATCGCTCGACTTCACGGCGTTCCTGCGCGAAGGCCTTCACCACGCGAATGCCCGGAATGGTGTCGGCCAGCACGCTCGTCATGTCGCTCCAGGCCACCGCGGCACGGGCGAATCCGCGGCGAAGCCGCTCGCGAACGGCGTAGATGAGCCAGACCACGAACGGAAATGGCACGAGCGTGAGGATCGCGAGAAGGGGGTTGAGCCAGACGAGCACTGTCGCCGTCAAGGCCAGGAGCATCACGTTCGACGAAAACTCGATGAGGTTCACCGACAGGAAGATGTTGATCTTGTCGGTATCGCTGCCGACGCGGGCCATCAGGTCGCCGGTGCGTTTCCCCTGGAAAAAGTCGAGCGAGAGGGTCTGCATGTGGGCGTAGGTTTTCGTCCGTAGCCCGGCGGCGATTCGTTCGCTCACCCAGGCCAGCGTCCAGGTTTGTGCCCACGACAACAGCCAGGCGGCGACCGCCGCGGCCAGCAGGCCGCCGAGATACCACCACACCGTCGCAAACGGGATGTCGGTGCCGTTCTGTCTCGGGATCAAGACCCGATCGACCAGTGGCATGGTGAGGTAGGGGGGAACCAGCGCCGCCGTCGTGCTCGCGAGTGACAGCATGCACCCGAAGATCGCCATGGCGGCATGCGGGCGAGCAAAGGTGATGAGCCGTGCCAGGGCCCGCCAGGATGCCGTTCCACCACCAGGGTCGTCGTCGAGCCCGCGGGCTGCCACCGCTGGTGGCGTTTCGGATTCAGTGGCCTCGGCGCTGCCGCGGGAGGCCATGTTCGTCGTCGTCGAGGTCGATTCCGAAAGGCCATCAGGTCCGGCGACCCTGGCGTCGAATGCGTCTTCAAGCGCATGGATGGCGGCGGCTCGCGCCGGGGTGAACAGCCATCGCGCCACGATGCGTTCACCATCAAAGAGTTCGACCCGTCCCACGGCCGAACGCAGCTGCACATCCAGGCGTGTCGTCGCGCCGATCGGCCATGAGTGCGGGCCGGACGTGGTCGACGAGGTGCCTGGGGAGGCCGCATGGGCCGGCTCGTCGGCGATCACGCGTTTGGTGGTGAGGACGATCCAGCCATCCCGAAACTGGAGACGGCCATCGAGATCACATCGAGCCACGGCCAAGACCGTCTCGCTCGGGCCCAAGGCGATGCCATGCGTCCAGGGCAGGCCCAGCGAGGTTGCGGGCGGGATGGGACTCGTGAGTGGCCGACGGGTGGGCATGGTGGCGAATGGGCTCGTCGGCAGAGGGTTGGAAGGAAAAGCCGGGAAAAACGCTTATTTGGTGGATCGACGATGGCGTGAACCAGAGAGACAAAACCCGCCGACAGAAACTTGCGTGGCCTTCCTGACCTACCTAAATTGTTGGCTTGCTTCCGTGCAAAACCTTTTTTGAAAAACTCGGCCTGCCCGCGAAATCCCTGAGAGACCACACGCTCTCAACGTGTCTGCGAGCCAGCCTCAAGACTGTAGTTTTTTCCCACCTGCCTGCCGTGATTGGCCATTTTTGCCAAGCCCCTCGGCACCTTCATTCGTGATTCACGCCTCGGGAATGCGATCTGACTCGGTATTTCAGCATGCTCTGGCCCTTCGGGGCGAGCAATGCCTGGATTGGCACGGCACGTGCTGTCTTTCTTTTCGGTTGGTCGACGTTTTTCATCCAGGGGTCGGAAGCGTAAACTGTGACGTACGATCTGCGAAGTTGGTTGCCCACGGTGACAACCTTTCTTTTCAGAGAGGTGCGATCGGTGCGGCAGTCGCCGAACGGTCGCACGGCCTTCAACATGGTGCCGCAAGGAACGGGTATCGCAAGCGATCGCACGACTATGTGGCGTGCGGCGTTACCATCCGGCCTCGCGGTGAGGGAACTACATCGTCCCATGGCCACTTCGGCCGCTTGGTTGGTCGTTGGTTCGTATCTTCCGTCGTCGAGCCCGTTCGCGAAGACAGCCTTCGTCGAGGGCGCCTCTCCCGCGGCCCCGAAGGGCGAGCCGCCGCCCTGATCTGCCGACTCGACGGGTTCGTGCGGATGTCCGCTCCTTCTGCGGACGGCATGGCCCGGGCGACGCGCCCGAGCCGTTGCGTTGTGAATCGTGCGATCCCCGTTCCAGCGACATCCGCCGGAGTGTCCGGTGGCTGGACGGGATGCACACCATCAGGCCCGCGCACGCGTCTGCGCACGGCTTAGGGACATCAGCCTTTCCATGGAGATTCTTTCGGTCAAGGTGCTTCGCGGGCCCAACCAGTGGGCGTCGTTTCCCTGTCTCGAGGCGTGGGTCGACCTCGGGCGGCTCGAAGACTTTCCCTCGAACACGCTGCCCGGCTTCAACGACCGGGTGATGACGTGGCTTCCGACGATGATCGAGCATCGCTGCTCGACCGGCGAGCGCGGCGGCTTCTTCGAGCGGCTTCGGTCGGGCACCTGGATGGGACACGTTCTGGAGCACGTCACGCTCGAACTCCAGACCCTTGCCGGCACGCCGGTTGGCTACGGCCGCGCCCGGGAAGCCAAGACACGCGGCGTCTACAAGGTGGTGATCGAATACAAGGAGGAGAAGTTCGCGATCGAGTGCCTGCATGCGGCCCATCGGCTGGTGATGGCGGCGATCAACGACACGCCCTTCAACGTCCCCGCCGAAGTGAAGCGTTTGCGGCAGGTGCTGCTGGACGTGCAGCTCGGCCCCAGCACGCGATCGATCGTGGAGGCGGCGACGGCGCGGGGCATACCCTCGCAGCGGCTGACCTCGGGATCGCTCGTGCGGCTTGGCCAGGGTGCCAAGCAGCGACGAATCCTGGCCGCGGAAACCGATCGTACCGGAGCCGTCGCCGAGACCATCGCGCAGGACAAGGAGCTCACACGGACGCTTTTGGCGGAGTCGGGTGTGCCTGTTCCCGAGGGCCGGCCCGTGACCGATGCCGCCGATGCCTGGGCGGTGGCGGAGGAGATCGCCGGTCCTGTGGTGGTCAAGCCGCGATACGGCAATCAGGGACGCGGCGTTTCCGTGAATCTGGTGACGCGAGAGGAAGTGGAGCGGGCGTGGATTCTTGCCAACGAGCAGGACTCATCCGTTGTCGTCGAGCGATTTGTCACGGGTGGCGACTATCGCCTCCTCGTCGTCGGTGGCCGGATGGTGGCTGCCGCCCGCCGTCATCCACCCACGGTGGTCGGCGATGGACACGCGACGATCCGCCAGCTCGTCGATCGGATCAATGAGGATCCGCGGCGGTGCGGTGATCATGCCACGTCGTTGAGCCCCATGGTCATCGACGAGGTGGCCGTGGCGGTCCTCCGCGAGCAGGGGCTGACCGAGCAGAGTGTGCCGGAAGCCGGTCGGACGTGCATGCTGCGGCGGAATGCCAACCTCAGCACCGGCGGGTCGGCCGAGGACGTCACCGACATCGTCCATCCCGACGTGGCCGCGCGGGCGATCGACGCGGCAAAAATCGTCGGGCTCGACGTGGCCGGCATCGACATGGTGATGGAAGACATCACGAAGTCGCTCGAAGTGCAACGCGGGGTCGTGATCGAGGTGAACGCCGCTCCCGGCCTGCGAATGCACCTGGAGCCGACCGAGGGAACGCCGCGCAACGTCGGCGCCGCGATCGTCGATTCACTCTTTGGCCCTGGTGAAGATGGCCGAATCCCCACGGCAGCAGTGTCGGGCACCAATGGCAAAACCACGGTGGTGCGGCTTTTGTCGCATCTTGCCCATTCGGGTGGTGCGACCGTCGGCATGACCTGCACCGAAGGGGTGTGGATCGGGGGTCGGCTCATCGACTCCGGTGACTGCAGCGGCCCGAAGAGCGCCCGTCGGGTGCTTGCCAATCCGGCGGTGACGACCGCGGTGTTCGAGGCGGCCCGGGGAGGCATTCTGCGGGAAGGGTGCGGGTTCGACTGTTGCGATGTGGCCGTGGTGACCAACATTGCCTCGGGCGATCATCTCGGCATCGCGGAAATCGACACCCCGGAGCAGATCGCCTGGGTGAAGGGGGCGATCGTGGCAGCCGTCCGGCCCAGCGGATCTGCGGTGCTCAATGCATCCGATCCGCTCGTTGTCGGCATGAAGAAATGGTGCAAGGGGCAGGTGGTGTACTTCGCCCTCGATCCGGCAAACCCGGTGCTCGTTGAGCACCTCGCCCAGGGCGGACTCGCCGCCACGGTGCGCGACGGATGGATCGTGCTGTGCGACGGGCCTCGCGAGACGCGACTCGCCCACCTCGATCGGGTGCCGCTGGTCCATCGCGGCCTGGTCGACTTCCAGGTGGAAAACGTGCTCGCAGGGGCGGCGGCCGCCTGGCGACTTGGCGTGCCGCTGGAGCTCGTGCGGCTCGGGCTCGAGAGTTTTTCGAGCGGCACGGGCGGTTCGCCAGGCCGCTTCAATCTGCTCGATCTCGACGGAGCATCGATCGTGGTCGACTACGGCCACAACGTGCCGTCGCTGGAACGGATCTGCGGATCGCTCGCAAAGTTTCCGCACCCGCGTCGCACGGCCGTCTACTCGGCGGCCGGTGATCGGCGCGACGAAGACCTGATCGCCCAGGGTCGCCTGCTTGCCGCTGCCTTCGACCGTGTGGTGCTCTACGAAGACGCCTACATTCGCGGCCGGCAGCCGGGCGACATCACCAGGCTCATCACCCAGGGGATTCGCGAGGGGATGTCGGTCGACAAGCCCGTGATCATCGAGGCGGGCGGCGACTGGGCGGCGTCGGCGGCTGCGGTGCTCGACGGCGTTGGCAAGGGTGACCTTGTGCTTCTTCAGGCCGACTCGATCGAGCAGACCATGCCGTGGCTCGCGGAACGGTATGGCAGTCGCCTCAAGGACGCGGTGTATGAACAGTTTGCCGACGTGATCGCGGCCCGTGCGTCCGACGCGATGCCGACGTCGGATGAGCCTGTGGAGGTGAGGGCCGGTCGTCGCGGGCCGGAGGTGGTGGCCACCCGTGCCATCGCCGCCGGAGAGACGGTCTTGAAGACCTGGGGACAGAAGACGACCCAGCGATCGCGGCACACCATCCAGGTCGACCGCCAGACGCACCTCGTGCCCGATGGCATGGCCGTGCTCCTGAGCCATTCCTGCAGTCCGACGTGCGGCGTCGTGATCCGATCAGGCGTGACCCAGATCGAAGTCAGGGCCCTCCGTCCGATCGCCGCCGGTGAGGAGATCACCGTCGATTACGAGACCTTCGAGGAGGACGTGGCACACTTTGGAGGCCCATGTCGCTGCGGCGCGGCCTCATGCCGCGGCCGGATCGTCGGCTACCGGCATCTTCCCAATGACGTGAAGGCGAGGTATGGCGAATACATCGCCGAATACCTGCGGATTCTCGACTCGGAGATCAGCCTCCCTGCGGGCGTGTGACGCCCTCTATTTGAGGCCGGCGCGGCGGTCGAGCGCTCCGCGAACCCCGAGCTGCTCGGGATGCCTCGCGATCTTGTCGGTAAACACCCGCACGTCATCGACGATCGGGCGGAGTTCCTTCGTGAGTTTGTTGACGTTGGCCGCGGCCTGGGCGAGGTCGTTGTACACCTGGGGGTCACGGACCAGCTTGCCGAGCGTGCCCTGGGATTCGTTCAGGGCCTTCGTGAAGGCGGCCGCCTGCTGAAGCGTCTCGTCGAGCCGGCCGATCGTGCGATCGATCGATGCCACCATCCCCTCGCCACGCTCCCCGAGCGGGCGGGTGAGGCCCTCGAGGTTGCGGAGGTTGCGGTCGGCGGTGTCGACGGTTTCACCGATGCCTTGCACCGTCGTGCGGAGGTCGGCGATGACGTCGGGCAGTGAGTTGAGCGTTGATTTCAGGCTCTCGCGCGCCCGTGGATCACCCATCACATCGTTGATGTTGGCCATGGCCAGGCTGAACGCGTCGAGGGCGGCTTCCGTCTTGTTGACCATCTTCCCAAACCGATCGTCGTCGCCGAGGAGCATCCGGTCGAGGTTGTCGGAAAGTTTCTTGACCGACTCACTGGCTTCCGCGAGCGACTGCATCGCGCCGCCGAGTTTTGGCTCGAGGGTCGCGAACACCTCGAAGGGATCTCGTGAGACGGCCCCTACGAGCACCTCGTCCTTGGCCACGCGTTGTCGCGGAGGCCGAATCGTGCCCGGCACGAGCTGGATCTCGGCATCACCCAGGAGCGTGGTGGCGATCCTCGGCTGCTCATCGTGGTAGATCGGCACGTAGGAGTCGATTTCGGCCTCGACGCTCACGCCCCCCTTCTCGTCGAGTTCGACGCTGGAGACACGGCCCACGAGGATGCCGTTCTTGCGAACCGGGGTTCCGTCGGCGACACCCCTGGCATCGGAAAAGCTCATCTTCAAGGGATAGGTCGCCTGCACCAACGACGGCAGGTCCCCAAACAGCACGATCAGGATGCCGGTGATGATGGCTGTCGCCAGCACCACGACCCCAACGCGAAACTGCATCACCCGATCGTTCATTCGTCCTCCTCCGTCGATGGCTCGGCCTCGGAGGCGCGGCTTGCCTCATCACGCTGGCCGGCTTCACGGGCCTGTTCTTCACGGAGTTCCATCAGCCGGGCTCCGGCCCGGCCTTCGACAAACTGACGAATCCTCGGATCGTTCGAGCGGTCGAGTTCATCGGGCGTGCCGTCGAACACCACCTGGGGCTCACCGGACTGCAGGCGAAACAGCGGGTAGAGCATGATCACCCGATCGGCCACCTTCCGCGCGGTGTTCATGTCGTGGGTCACCACGACACTCGTGGTATGGGGCCTCCGGCTTACCGTCAGAATGAGCTCGTTGATCACATCGCTCATGATGGGATCGAGGCCGGTGGTCGGTTCGTCATAGAGCACCAGGTGCGGATCGAGGGCGAGGGCCCGTGCGAGTCCTGCCCGCTTTCGCATGCCGCCCGAGATCTGCACCGGTTTTTTCTCGAGCACGCTCCGTGGCAGTCCCACCTCATCCACGAGGGATTCAACGATGCCGTTGATGTCGGGCTCCGCGAGCCGCGTGTGTTCCCGGAGCGGAAACGCGATGTTGTCACGGATCGAGAGGCTGTCGAAGAGGGCGGCACCCTGGAAGACGAAGCCGTAGCGTGTGCGGGTGTGGGCCAGAGCCCGGTCGGAGAGGGTCGCGAGCGATTGCCCCTCGAACCGCACGAACCCCGAGGTCGGACGGATGAGCCCGATCATGGTCTTCAGCAGCACGGTCTTCCCGCATCCGCTCTCGCCGAGCACGACGAGGGTTTGCCCGGGATCGAGGTCGATGGAGATGTCTCGGAGCACGTGCTGGCTGCCGAACTGCACGCCAAGACGGTCCACCTGGAGCAGCGGCCCCGCTGCGTCGTCGTGGTGTCGGGAGGATGCGGTGGCAACGGCGGGCATGGTGCTAGAGAAGGCGGCGCGGCCCCTCCGGACGGAAGAAGTCATGGACGTTGTTGAGCCAGATCCCGAGGAACAGGTCGAGGATCAGGATCAGCACGAACGAGTGGACGAAGGCATTGGTCGCTGCCCGGCCGACGCCTTCGGCGCCGGGTTGGCAGTGGAAGCCATGATGGCAACTCACCAACGCGATCGCAGCCCCGAAGAACAGGCTCTTGAAGATCCCCAGGAGGAAGTCGAACGCGTCGACATACTCGCGGGAGTTGGCCCAGTAGTGGTGGTAGTCGATGCCGAGCAGCACATGCGAATAAAAGTAGCCCCCGAGGACGCCCATGAAGTCGGCCATCACCGTGAGCGATGGAATCAGCACGAGGCACCCGAGAAACCGTGGCACGACGAGGTAGTAGATCGGATTGGCTCCCATGCTCTCGAGCGCGTCGATCTGCTCGGTCACACGCATCGTCCCGAGTTCCGCTGCCATCGCGCTGCCGACGCGTCCGGCGAGCATCGTGGCTGCGAGCACGGGGCCGAGCTCACGCACGAGCGAGAGATTGATGACGGAACCGAGCCTGGTTTGAAGGCCGAGTGCCTTGAACTGGGCGTAGCTTTGAACCGCAAGCACCATCCCGATGAAGAGGCCGGTGAGCGCGACCACCGGCAACGACATCACGCCGATCCGGTAAAAGTTGGGAATGATCACGTCACGGCGCTGCCGGCGGGTCAGCAGCCAGCCGAAGGTCTGGAGCGTGAAGATGGCGACGTCACCCACTCCCGCCACCCATGCCATGGCCGCGGCCCCGAGGTTGGCCACCTGGCTGGCCATCCAGCCGGCGATCCCCCCAGGATGGGTGGAGTCGGGGGCGGTGGAGGCGGTGCTCATGGCGTATTCCCGGGAAAGGGCGCGGAAGACCCTGCGGGTTGTATCGGCCGTGCGGAATGGGATGCATGAGTGGATGGAGGGGAGATCGCTGAACCACCGGCATCGGTGCGGCGTATTCGAGGGTATCGTTGCTTGGTCTCCGAAAGTTCCCTGGTTGCCAGGATTGCCGCTTTTCGCAGGGCGGCAGGGTGTGTCATGCAGATCGCCGTTCTTGGGATGCATCGCTCCGGCACCTCGGCCATCGCAAGGCTCTTGAACCTTGCGGGATGCGGCTTTGGTCCCTCGTCGTCGGCGATGGCCGCCCACGCGGACAATCCGCTCGGGTTCTGGGAACGGCAGGATGTCTGCGACCTCCACGAGTGGGTGCTCGCGGAAGGAGGCGCCGCCTGGGATCGGCCGCTGGCGTTCGAGGCCGATGGTCTGTCGCCGGCGGTCCACGACGAGTTCGTCGCTCGAGCCGAGGCGATCATCGACTCCTTTCCGACCGGTCGGCCATGGTTCGTCAAAGACCCCAGGCTGTGCGTGCTTTTGCCCCTCTGGCGACCGCTGCTGCGAGAGCCCGTGTGCGTTCACATCATTCGCCACCCGCTGGAAGTGGCGGCGAGTCTTGCCGTCCGAAACGGCATCCCCATCGGCGTCGGGCTCGCGCTCTGGGAGCTCCACGTCGTGCGGGCTCGCCGCGCCGCCTTCGATCTCAACTGGGTGGGCGTGCGGCACCGGGATCTACTCGTCGATCCTGTGACGACCTTGGCCGATACGGTGACAGCACTTCGATCATTCGGCGTTTCCGGGCTCCATATGCCGAGCGAAAGGGAGATCACCGATTTCATCACCAGTGACCTTCACCACCATCACTGGGATCGCCCCGATCTGGCGGATTGGACCGATTGTCCGCAGGTGCGGCTCTTCGAGGCGATCGACGCCGACTTTCCGGATGCCGACGCCATCCCCGACGTCATGTCACTCGACAGCGTGGCGACCCTCGCAAGGATCGAGACCATCGCTCGCAGCGGCTGCGGAGTGGCCGAGTCGCCGTGGTTCGCGCCCGCCTGACGGGGCGGCCGGGCGAGGCACCCCGGTGCAGGAACCACCCCTGCTCCCGCAAACGGGAGTGGAGCGTGTGAACCACCTGCTCACCCCGCGCTCGTATTCCGACACCCGTCGACTCAGGCCGTCGGTGCATCGCCCTCGGCAGGCGTCGCAGCCACGGGCTCGGCCGTCACGATGCCCTTGAACGAGAGCTGCTTCTTCCCGGCAACCTCGATGCAGTCGACCTGGATCGTGTCCTTGCCCTCGAACTCACCCTTGAGAAGCTCCTCGCTGACGGGGTCCTCGATGAAGTTCTCGAGGGCGCGGCGCAGCGGTCGGGCGCCGAAGTCGGTGTCGGAGCCCTTGCGGATGAGGAACTTCTTGGCCTCGTCGGTGAGTTCCAGCTTGAGCCCACGCTCACTCAGCCGTTCACGAACCTTCGAGAGTTCGATGTCGATGACCTTCTTGAGGTCATCGACGGTGAGGTGATGGAACACGATGACATCGTCGAGACGATTGAGGAACTCAGGCCGGAAGACCTTCTCGATCCGCTCGTTGACGCGGCCCTTCATGCCCTCGTAGCTGGCATCGTCGTCGGGCTTCTGGAAGCCAAATGCCGACTCATTCTTGATCGCCTCGGCTCCCGCGTTGGTGGTCATGATGATGATGGTGTTGCGGAAGTCGACGTTGCGGCCGAACGAGTCGGTGAGGCGTCCTTCCTCCATCACCTGGAGAAGCATGTTGAACACGTCGGGATGCGCCTTTTCGATCTCGTCGAGCAGGACGACGGCGTAGGGGCGACGACGGATTTTCTCCGTGAGCTGCCCCCCCTCCTCGAAGCCGACATAGCCCGGCGGCGCGCCGATGAGGCGGCTGACGTTGTGCTTCTCCATGTATTCGCTCATGTCGATCTGAATGAGCGCATCGGCGTCGCCGAACATGAACTCGGCCAACGCCTTCGCGAGCAGCGTCTTGCCGACGCCGGTCGGCCCGGCGAACACAAACGAGCCGATCGGCCGCTTGGGGTCCTTGAGGCCAGAACGGCTGCGACGCACCGCCTTCGAGACGCTCTTGATGGCGGCATCCTGGCCGATCACCTTGCGATGGAGTTCGTTCTCCATGCCCATGAGCCGCTGCTGGTCTTCGGACGACATGCGGGTGAGTGGAATGCCTGTCATCTTCGAGACGACTTCCGCCACCACCTCATCGTCGACCACGCCATCGGCCTCGCGGCTCTTGTCGCGCCAGTCGCGGGTCATCGACTGCTTCTTCTTCTTGAGCTTGTCGGCCTGGTCGCGGAGGGCGGCCGCCTTCTCGAAATCCTGGTTGGCGACCGCTTCTTCCTTTTCCTTGTTGAGCCGATCGACTTCCTCGTCGATCTCCTTGAGGTCTGGCGGCTTGGTCATGGCCTTGAGCCGTACGCGGGCCCCCGCTTCGTCGATCACATCGATCGCCTTGTCGGGGAGGCAGCGGCCCGTGATGTAGCGGCTGGAGAGGTCGACGGCGGCCTCGAGGGCGGCATCGGAGATGCTCACGCGATGGTGGCTCTCGTAGCGGTCACGGAGGCCCTTGAGAATCTCCACGGCCTCATCCTTCGTCGCCGGCTCGATCATGATGATCTGGAAGCGACGGTCGAGGGCCGAGTCTTTCTCGATGTACTTTCGATACTCATCGAGCGTGGTGGCGCCGATGCACTGAATTTCTCCGCGGGCGAGTGCCGGCTTGAGCACATTGGAGGCATCGATCGCCCCTTCGGCGCCACCGGCTCCCACGAGGGTGTGAAGTTCGTCGATGAACAGGATCGTGTTTTTGGCGCGACGCACCTCGTTCATCACGGCCTTGATGCGTTCCTCGAACTGCCCGCGGTATTTCGTGCCGGCAACCATCATCGCGAGGTCGAGCACCACGATCCGGCGGTCCGCCAGCAGCTCGGGAACATTGCCGTCAACGACCCGCTGGGCAAACCCTTCCACGATCGCCGTCTTCCCGACACCCGCTTCACCGAGCAGCACCGGGTTGTTCTTGGTGCGGCGGCAGAGAATCTGAATCGCCCGTTCGATTTCCTTCTCGCGGCCGATGACCGGGTCGAGTTTGCCCTGGCGGGCGAGCTCGGTGAGATCGCGTCCGAAGCTGTCGAGGGCTGGGGTCTTGCTCTTGCCCCCCTTCGGAGTCGGCTCGCCACCGCCGCCACCACCAGCCGGCTGGCGGCCTCCCATCCCGGCTCGTTCGCCCCCTTCCTCCATGCCATGCCCGAGGAGGTTGAGCACCTCTTCGCGGACATCCTCGAGCTTGAGGCCAAGGTTCATGAGCACCTGGGCGGCGACCCCTTCCTGCTCTCGCAGGAGTCCCAGGAGGATGTGTTCGGTGCCGACGTAGTTGTGGTTGAGGTTGCGGGCCTCCTCCATCGAATACTCGATGACCTTCTTGGCCCTCGGGGTCTGCGGCAGCTTCCCCATGGTGACCATGTCGGGGCCGCTCTGGACGAGCTTCTCGACTTCCATGCGAATTTTTCGCAGGTCGATGTCGAGGTTTTTCAGGACGTTGGCTGCGACGCCGCTCCCTTCCTTGATCAGGCCGAGGAGAACGTGTTCCGTGCCGATGTACTCGTGGTTGAACCGCTGGGCCTCTTGATTGGCCAGCTGCATCACCTTGCGGGCACGATCCGTGAAACGCTCGTACATGGGAAAATCCTATGGTGCTGCGGTCCGAGGGACGGTGCCGATCGCGAAGCGTGCCAAATCGGCAGTCGCCGCCCCTGTAGAGCATGGCGATGCAAACCTTACGCCAAACCCATCACAGGATTCTAGGACGATCGATCAGGAAAATCTGTCCGGTGACGTCCGGCCGCGGGGAAACGGCTTTTTTTAACCGATTCAGGCCGCGGATCGGCGGGACGCGGCGTCGGGAGAACCCCCGTGGGCCTGAACGATGACGGGATCCTCATCATGGGACATCCGGTCCAGTTCCTGGGCGATCGCCCGTCGCCAGATCGCCCCTGAGTCGCTGCGGGCCAGTTTGTCGAAGGCGCGTCGGGCGTCCTCGTCACGTCCGGTGCGTCGCAGCAGGGTGCCGTAGAGCAGCTGGGCCTCGCCATCGGTCGGAGCGAGATCGAGAAGCGTTGTGAGGATCGATTCCGCCTGCAGCCAATCACGGGCGAGATAGGCCGCTCGGGCCTTGGTAAAGAGCGTGTCGGCTTCACGGACACGACCAACCGGCACCGGCGGTGGAAAAGCCGCCGTCGCCGACACGACGGCGATCAACCAGATCGCCATGACGGCTGTCCACAGACCAATCACGAGCGGGAGTTCGACGAGCCGAGGCCAGATCCAGGTGGTGACGATCGCCACGTCCACCGACACGGCGAAGGCCAGGGCCAGCACGAGGCCCGACAGACTTCCCCGGAGCCAGAGCCAAGGAAGGCCGGGCCAGGCGAGCGTCAGGTAGCGAAAAACACCCATGGGGCGATCCGGGCGGCTGGGGGGGCGGGAGTGTACGGACGGGGCGGCGGTTCTCCAAGGCGAACGCCGGCGCGGTACAACGGTTGGTCCTATGACACGAGATGATTCGGGCGAAGCGGGAGGACGGCGGGAGATCGCGGGCATCTGGAGGGCCCTCGATGCGTCCGCGAACCGGGCGGCGGAGGCTCTCCGGGTGCTGGAGGACATGCTTCGCTTCGGGCTCGACGACGCCCATCTCTCCTGGATTGCCAAGAATCTCAGGCACGACCTCGCCACCGCGCTGGCGCGCCATGGGCTCGCGCAGCGGATTGCCGCCCGGGATGTGCCCGGGGATGTGGGGGCGGGCGTGGCCGCTTCGGCAGGACTCTCCCGCCATGGTGTGGGCGATGTCCTTGCTGCCAATGCGGCGAGGGCGGCACAGGCCCTCCGGAGTCTCGAGGAGTCGTCGGCCGTCGTTGCCCCCGCCGCGTCGACGGTGTTTGAATCGATTCGCTACCGGCTCTACGCGCTCGAGCGATCCGCTGCGACGGCTGGGGCGAGTGCCGCACGGCTCGAACACATCTCCCTGTGCGTGCTCGTGGATGGCGGTGCCGATGGGCCATCTTTCACGACGCTCATGGAATCGCTCGTCGACGCGGGAGTGCGGATGGTGCAGCTGCGGGACAAGTCGCTGCCCGTGCCGGTGCTCGTGGAACGAGTTCGAACGGCCTTGACGATCGCCCGGCGGCACGAGGGCGAGGCTCGGCCCATCGTGCTCGTCAACGATCGGGTGGACGTGGCCGCGGCCCTGTCGGCCGATGGAGTCCATGTCGGTGCCGATGACATGCCGGTGCCGCTGGCACGGCGTGTCGTGGGACCGGGTGTGCTGGTGGGTCGAACGGCACACCGCCTCGCCGAGGCGCGGGCGGCGGTGCTTGACGGCGCCGACTACCTCGGTGTCGGCCCGTGCTTTCCCTCGTCAACGAAGGCGTTTGCAACGCATGCGCCGCCGGAGTTCATCCAAACCGTCTGCGGCGAAACGACACTGCCGACCTTTGCGATCGGCGGGATCACCGTGGATCGAATCGGCGAACTGGCGGCGTTGGGGGTGCGACGGGTGGCGGTGGCGTCGGCCGTGACCCGCGCCGCCGATCCAGGCCGCGCCGCGCGTCAGCTCATCGACACGATCGACCGTCTCATGGTGTCTCGGGCGACGGCGTCCCATCCGTGACCCGGCCTGCCGACTCTTTGAGCAGGGCGAGGATCGCCGCGGCCATGTCGGCTTCGTCGCTCGATCGGTACCCGGTCCAGACGCGTCGCACTCGTGCATCGGGCCCGATGAGGTAGGTGGTGGGAAATGCCTCGAGCGCATAGGCCTCGGTGAAGATCACCGTGCCAACGGCATCCCCGAACCCCCAGGCCTCGAGGGGCATCTGTCGGCTGGCGAGATACTCCCGCGTCTCTCTCGCGAGATCGGCACCGTCGTCGCTCCAGCCCGATCCGCACGAGACGGCGATGAACTGAAAGGCCGGTTCGTCGGAGAGCCGAGTGGCCAGTCGCACGAGGCCGGGCAGCTCCTTTCGGCACGGCGGGCACCAGGTTCCCCAGAAGTTGAGGAGCGTGATGCGACCGACCAGGGACGGCGGCGCTGCCGTTGGATCCGACAGCGACACGATGGGAAGCGCCGTCATGATGCGGCCCACGGCCGGGTGCGACGGGCCGGATGCGGTGCAACCCAGCAACGCCACGCCCAGGAGCGGCAGGAGCACGGCGACCAATCGGGGGAGGCGGGCTATCATCGAGAACGTGTCCGAGGAGGCCACACGGGACCAACGATCAGTGTACGAAGTCGAACAGAAGTATCACCTTGCCGACCGGGCACCGGTGGAGGACTGGCTCCTGCGGCACGGGGCGACGTTTCATGTGGCGTGCAACCACATGGACCGGTACTTCGCCCATCCATGCCGAGACTTTGCCGTCACCGACGAGGCCCTTCGGCTGCGGCGTGCCGGCGACGAGATCGCCATCACGTGGAAGGGCCCGCGGCTCTCAACGGCTTCGAAAACCCGACGTGAAATCGAACTGGCGCTCGCCTGCCCGGGTGGGCGGCCGAGTGTGGAGCCCACCCTCGACCAGTGGACCGAGCTGCTCGAGAGTCTCGGGTTTCGCCGGGTGCGTGACGTCGCCAAGCATCGTCAGCCTGCCGTCATTCGATGGGAGGAGATGACCATCGAGGTGGTGATCGATCACGTCGATGGGCTCGGCGAGTTTCTCGAACTCGAGGTGCTGGCAGACGAGGAGGGTGTGGCGGCGGCCCAGAGCCGCATCGCGTCGCTCGCGATGGCGATGGGATGCGGGGCTCCGGAGCGGCGGAGTTATCTGGAGATGGTGCTCGATGACGCGTGACAGCGAAGCGCACCGCGAAGTTCGCAACACGTTGTGGATCGAGTGTTATCAGATCGCCCTGCGTGTCGGCTGGATCTTCAAGACCGAGACGATCATCATGCCGGCGGTGCTCGACGCCGTCGTTGACTCCGGGTTTCTCCGGGGATTGCTTCCGGTGCTCAACCGCATCGGGCAGAGTGTGCCGCCGCTGGTCATGGCGGGAGTTCTTGGTCGCAGGCCGCTCAAGAAGTGGTGGCTTGTGGGAACGAGCCTCGCGATGGCGATCTGCTTTGCGATCCTGGCCGCGGCGTGGGGGCCGCTTCAGGCACGCCGTCCCGACCTCCTGGCGGTGCTGTTTCTCGTCATCTATGCGGCCTTCTCCTCGGCAACGGGGCTTTCTCAGCTCGTGCTGGCGGCGCTCCAGGGCAAACTCATCGCACCCGGCCACCGGGGACGGGCGCTCGTGGTGAGCGTGACGATCGGAAGCGTGCTGGCGATCGCGGCCGCCCTGATCCTTCTTGGGCCATGGCTGCTGCAGGCCGACGGCTTCCCAAAGATATTCGCCGCCACAGCCGCTTTTTTCACCCTGGCCGCGGTCATGCCGATCATGCTCGACGAGCCGCCCGACGTCGCCCCGCCGGCGACGTCGTCGATGATGATGTGGTCGTTGGCCGATGGTGAGCCAGCGGGTGAAACGGCTCGTCCTTCAGGCCAGGAAACGGCCCTCACCGGTCGCTCGGCTCGGTGGCGGCGCCGACGTCGGTTGGCGATGCGTCGAAGGGGGCGCCGCGTGGCGATTCCTGCGGAGTTGGCCCGCCTCGGCGTGGTGGCCGCGTGCTTCGCGGCGGTGCTGATGCTCTTTCCGCACTACCAGGCCTTCGCACGCGACAGGCTTGGCAGCAACGCCGGCAGCCTCCTGATGTGGGTCTGCACACAGAACGCCGCGACCGGTCTGGCCAGCCTGGTGGCGGGGCCCGTGTCCGATCGGCGCGGTACGCGGGTTGTGCTCGTGTGGCTCGTGGCGTTGTCCGCGATGACCCCGCTGGTGGTGACCGGGCTCTCCCTCCTGGGGCATGAGACGGCCGTGGCCCTGTTCTGGATGGTCTACGTTCCCCTCGGGCTCACGCCGATCACGCTCAAGATGCTGACCAACTATGCACTCGAACTGGCGCCGTCGGCTGGAGAGCAGCCGAGATACGTGAGCATCGTCGGTGTGGCCTTGGCGGCGCCGTTCGTGCTCTCGCCGCTCGTGGGCTGGTCGGTGGATCGTGTCGGATTTCGGCTGATGTTTCTGCTGGGAGCGACGGTGATCGCAGCCGGCGCGGTCGTGGCCCTCGGACTCCCGGAGCCGCGGCATCGAAAGCACTGAGCCTCGCGGGCGGGGCGGAGGCCGCTTGGCGTGGAGCGGCCCGTCGGCGAACGGGGCCTTCCAGCGGCCTCAAAACGCGGTCAGACAGCCGCTCCGCGGCCCGGAAATGCTCTAGGGCGGGGGACGCGAGCGCGGGATACTCCGAGGCCCCGGCAGAAGCCGGTCGGAGCCAATTTGGTCATGCGGATCTTTCTCTCGGCCGGCGAGCCCTCGGGCGACCACCATGCCGCGCTCCTGGTGCGCGCCATTCGGTCGCACCGTACCGACGTGGAGTTTGTCGGGCTGGGGGGGCCGCAGATGGCCTCCGAAGGTGTCGCCCTCGTCGCCGACCTGACGTCGTTGGCGGTGATGTGGCTCCTGCGGGTGATCATCAACCTCCACCGTTTCGTCGATCTCGCACGACGGGCGGAACGGAGCTTTCTCGATGCACGGCCCGACGTCTGCGTGCTCGTCGATTTCCCCGGTTTTCACTGGTGGCTTGCCTGGCGGGCCAAACGGCACGGGATCCCGGTCGTGTTTTTCTGTCCGCCCCAGATCTGGGCATGGGCGAGCTGGCGGGTGAGGAAGATGCGGCGACTCGTGGATCACGTGCTCTCCGCCCTGCCCTTCGAACACGACTGGTTCATGGCGCACGGCGTGCGAAGCACGCTCGTCGGTCATCCCTTTTTCGATGAACTCAAGCCGGCCACGGCTCGATCTGCGGATCCCCGGCCGCTCGTCCTTTTGCTGCCGGGTTCGCGAGGACAGGAAATCGAAGGAGTCCTTGGCACGGCCCTTCGCGCGGCAGCGCGGATTCGTCGGCGGGTGCCAGAGGCCCGACTGGCGATCGGCGCCCTGCACGGCCGGCATGCCCGCCGCATCGAGGAGGTGGTGGCATCGACCGCCGAGGCGGCAGGCCTTGGCATCGAGGTGCATGCAGGGCGGACGCGGAGCCTCATCGCCGAGGCGACGGCGGCCATCGCCTGTTCGGGTTCGGTGTCGCTCGAACTTCTCGCGTCGCGGGTGCCGACCGTGATCGTCTACCGCATCAGTGGATTCGCCTATGTCGTGCAGAGCTGGTTTCGGCGTGCCCGGTTCATCACGCTGGTGAACCTGCTGGCATGCCGGGAACCGATCGGCCCCGTGCGGCCCGTGTTGGCTCCGCCCGCCGGAGTGCCCGACGCCGATCCCGAAGCGATCTACCCCGAGTATCTCGTGGTCCACGACCCCGCGGAGCAGGCGGCGGGGCATGTGATCGAATGGTTGACCGACGAGGCGGCGCGACGTGACGTGCTCGCACGCATCGAGGCGGTCGCCGAGGCGGTTGCGCACCCAGGTTCGGCCAATCTCGCGGCGGAAGCGGTGCTGGCCATTGCCGAGGGGGGCCGCCCCGTGGTGGCCGCCGATCGACGAGCAGCCTGATGGCGTCGGTGACCGTGGTAGGATAGGCCCGCGATGCTTTCCGAGCCCCAGCAGACATCCGCCGACATCGAGTTTGACCTGGCAGGCATCCGCGTGCGCGTGTCCGCCTGGTTCTGGGCCGCGGCCGCGCTGCTGGGGTGGAATATCTGCCATGCCTACGCCTCGGGGGACCAGCGGATGCTGCTCCAGATGCTCGTCATCTGGATCGGGGTCGTGTTCGTCTCGATCCTCGTGCACGAGATGGGGCATGCGCTGGCCTATCGGTCGTTCGGCCAATCCTCCCACGTCGTGCTCTATCATTTCGGGGGTCTGGCCATCCCCGACACCTGGAATCGTCGGCATCTCGGGCCGACGCAGCGGCTCCTGGTTTCGGCCGCCGGCCCCCTGGCCCAGCTTGCCCTGGCGGCGCTGGTCGTGGTGGGGCTCAAGCTCACCGGTCACGCGGTGCCATTTCCGATCAACGTCATCAGTTCGAAACTCGGGCTCTATATCGGACGAGAGATTTCATCGCCGCAGATCTACGCCCTCTTCGACTTTTTGTTGTATGTGAATGTCTTCTGGCCGCTGCTGAACCTGATCCCCGTGCCACCGCTCGATGGCGGCCAGATTGCCAGGGAGGGAATGCTCTCGCTCGGAATCGCCGACGCAGCGAGGATCGCCGGGATGATCGGGGTGGTGGTTGGCGGTGCGGTGGCGTGGTGGGGATACACGCGTCACGAGCCTTTTCTCGGGATCATGTTCGCGATGCTCGCGGCGTCGTGTTTTCAGGAACTGTCGGCAGGGAATCCACCGTGGCGTCGGTGGAACTGACGCCTCGTTCGGCGGTGGTGGTGCTCGGGGCGAGCAACGTCTCGAGGGGCCTGGCCAGGATGGCGACGGTCGCGCGGTCTCGGTGTGGAACGGTGGACCTCTTCGTCGCCGCAGGGCACGGACGGTCGTATGGCGCCAACAGCCGCGTGGCGATGCGACGCCTGCCGTCGATTCTCGGCAGCGGGCTGTGGCGGGCCCTTGATCGTGAGGGGATTGGAACGACCCGCCCGTCGCTCGCGCTCGTGACCGACATCGGCAATGATCTGCTCTACGGATTCTCGGTCGAGCAGGTGGCGGCGTGGGTGGGGGAAGGTGTTCGCCGACTGGCGGAACGAGGGGCACGGATCGCGGTGACGCGGCTGCCGGTGGCGAGCGTGCAGAGGGTTGGTTCAGTTCGCTATCGAGCCCTCCGCACCTGCTACGTGCCCGGCTGCCGTCTCTCGCTCCCCGATCTCAAGGCGGCCGTCATCGACCTCGATGCCCGCGTGGCGTCGATCGCCGAGCGGCACGGGGCGACGGTGCTCGATCAGCCTGGTGCATGGTATGGCCTCGATGCGATTCACGTGCGTCGGCGCCGGCTCGACGAGCTATGGCACCGGGCGAGTGATGCCTGGGCGATGCCATCCGCCGCTTCTGCGAACGCCTCGTGGAGGGAGTGGGTTCGGCTTGGGACGAAGTCGGCCGAGGTTCGTTCCGTGGCTCGCGTGATGCGGTACACGCCGCAGCCCGTGGTGTCGGGTGGCGACCTTCGCCTGTGGTTGTATTGAGGAGGCGTTTCCATCGCCGGGCATCAGCCTGCGGTGGCCATGGATGGCACCGCAGGCGTGAGGTGCCACGGCAGGAAGCCGTGCCTTGCCCGGCATGGGAACCCTTGGCGTTTCCATCGCCGGGCATCAGCCTGCGGTGGCCATGGATGGCACCGCAGGCGTGAATTCAGAGCACCGGCAGCGACGGCATCGGCGGCTTGGCAGCCGATGTGGCGGCAAGTGATCCGACGAGTCGTTCGCAGATGGCCTCGAAATACGGGCGCGACGCCGGGTCGTCGTAGTTGGCGGCGGTGCGGCCGGCGTCGCCATGCTCTCGGATGGGAATCTGGATCGGCACCTCGCCGAGGAAGGGAATCTCGAGTTCCTGTGCCGTTCGGCGGGCTCCGCCGGTGCCGAAGATGTCGTATCGCTTCCCGGTGTCGGGACAGACGAAGAAGCTCATGTTCTCCACCATGCCGAGCAACGGGATGTTGACCTTCCGAAACATGGCGATCGCCTTGGTGGCGTCGAGCAGGGCCACATCCTGCGGCGTGCACACCACGACGGCGCCCGACAGAGGCAGGGCCTGGGAGAGCGTGAGGGCCACGTCACCCGTTCCAGGAGGCATGTCGATCACGAGGTAGTCGAGAGGTCCCCAGAGTGTGTCGCGAAGCATCTGGGTGATCGCACCGTGAAGCATCGGCCCGCGCCAGATCACCGCTTCGCCGGGTGGCACCAGAAACCCCATCGACATCACCGGCATCTGGCCACGGCCGACGTCGAGCATCTGGGGGAGGATCTTGCCGTTGTCGATGTGCGGACGGCCTGACAGGCCCACGAGGTGGGGAACGCTCGGCCCGTAGACATCGGCATCGAGCAGGCCGGTACGACTGCCGGCGCGTGCCAGGCCGATGGCGATGCTCGTGGCGATCGTGCTCTTGCCCACGCCGCCCTTGCCGGAGCCCACGGCGATCACGCTCTTCGCTTCGACGCCGAGTTGGCCAAGTTTCACCGGAGGACGGTCGTGAGGCACCACCGTCACGGACACGCTGGGCACCGCCGGGAACGCGGCCCGTAGCCGTTCCTCAATCCTGCCCCGCGTGGCGTTCCAGAGGATGGCCGAGTGGGTGGTGAGGCCGACCGTGACCGCGATGGCGGCATCGTCGGCCGACACCGATACCACCTGGCCCATCGCAGGGAGTGGTCGGCCCGATTCCGGGTCGGGAATGTCGGCAAGGAGCGCGTCGATGGCTTGGGAGGAGGGAGATGGCATCAGCGGGAAGCAAGGGTGTCGGGGGACTGTGAGGCGCCGGCAGATGGCGCTGTGACCGGCGTGAGGCTCTCGCCGGCCCGCGAGGCGGCCGCGAGCAGGCCACGGGGACGGATCGACACGGTGGCCACGAGCACGAGGCAGGCGAGCATGGCCACGCCGGCCGCCAGCCCGCCATCAGCCTGCACCCCGCGCTTCGTGGTCTTGAAATACATCGCGGCAATGAGCCGCAGGTAGTAGGCGGCGGCAATCGCGGCATTGAGCACGAGGACGACGGCCACTCCGACGAACCAAGCCCGACGGCTGCCTGAGTCGATGGCGGCGGTTCCATCGACGCCGAGCGCCGACAACGCCAACGCGAGCTTGCCCCAGAAGCCTGGCAGCGGCGGGATCCCGGCGAGGCTGAGGAGAAAGACGGTGATGGCGAAGGCGGCCACCGGATTGGTGCCGGAGAGCCCATCGAGGTCGTCCACCGAGGAGATCTCTTCTCGGGGGGGACGCGGGCCGCTGGTGGCCGTCCATTCGGGCCAGCGATGCCCGAGATAGGCGATCGCCCCAAACAGGCCGATCGTGGCGATCGCATAGGTGGCGAGATAGAAGAGCGTGGCCGACATCCCGCCTGCGGCAAAGAGGTGAGTCCCGCCGGAAACGGCGCCGGCCGACGCCGCGGCCACACCCACCATCAGATAGCCGGCATGGGCGATCGACGAGCAGGCGAGCAGACGACGGATGTTCGACTGCCACAGCGCCATCACGTTGCCCACGGTCATGGTGACGGCGGCAAGCACGACAAGGATCTGCCAGAGCAGGTCTGGGCCGGCGGCGGGCGTCACCATGGCGACGAGCCGTGCGAGCACCACGATGCCGGCCACCTTCGGAAGCGTCGAGAGGAGGGCGGCGTTGCCCGGGCTCGTGCCCTCGTAGACATCCGGAGCGTAGAAGTGCATCGGCACCGCCGCGAGCCGGAACGCGGCGCCTACGATCGCCATGCCGATGGCCAACGGCAGCATGGCCTGGGCGATCCGTCCAGCGCCGTCGGCGGAAAGGCTGGCGGCGATCGCGGCCATGTCGGTTGATCCGGCGATGCCGTAGAGGCTTGCCAGGGCGTAGAGAAAGATGGCGGAGGCGACCAGGGACAGGAAGAAATACTTGAGCCCTGCTTCCTGGCCTCGGGCGTCGGTGCGTTTCAGGGCCAGCAGGATGTAGGTCGGAATCGACACGAGTTCGAGGCCGGCAAAGAGAACGACGAGGTCTCCGGCCACGCCGACCAGCGACAATCCCGCCAGCAGGAGCAGGAAGGTACCGGCCTCCTCGCAGGTGCCGCCGCGGTGCAATCCCGGGCCTCGGCTGACCGCGGAGGCGAACAGGTCGCCGGCCTGAACGAGGCACAGCAGGATTCCGAGCGAGAGCACGGTCCAGCGAATGAACGTGGAAAACGCGTCGATCGAGACGCCGGCCGAGAAGGCCGGATCGGCCGCCTGCCCCCGGGCCACGAGCATCGAGGCGGCGATGCCAGCCGCCGCCACCAGCCAGCCGGCCCGAAGGCCCATGAAAGCGCCGCCGAGATAGGCCACGAGCGCCGCGATCACGAGAACGATCTCAGGTGCCAGCAGCGAAAAGGTTTCGAGGGAGGTGGTGTTCATCGGGAATCGATCCGGGCGACGGTGGGAGCGGTGTCGTGCATGCGGGCGGCAAAGGCCGTCGCGGATGAGGAGGTGGCCTTTCGGACGGCCGGGGCGGCGGGAGCAAGGAACGTTCCCGGCGCGAGCCCGATCCAGAACACGAACACGGCCAGAGGCAGGAGCGCCGCGACCTCGTGCCAGCGGAGATCGCAGCGATCGCCAGGCGTGGGGTGACCGTGGTCGTGTCCATGCCCGGAGGCGGCATGGGAGTCGGCGTGGCCGTGTCCGGCACGCGGTGGTTCCCGCGACCCGCCGAACATCACGCGCTCCGTCGCCCAGAGCATGTACCAGGCACCGAGCACCACGCCCGCCACGGCGAGCAGGGCCATGACGAGATACGCCGACTGCCACGCGATCGACACGCCGTCCCACGCGCGTTGGAACGAGCCGAGGAGGATCATGAACTCGCCAACGAATCCATTGAGGCCCGGAAGCCCGATGCTCGAGAAGGTGAAGAGCATGAAAAACACGGCAAGCCACGGCGCTTTCGCCGCGATGCCGCCGAGGCTCGCGATGTTGCGTGTGTGGAACCGCTCATAGATCATGCCGACGAGGGCAAAGAGACCCGCCGACGAGAGGCCGTGGTTCACGAGCTGAAGATTGGCGCCTTCGGTGGCGACCGGTGTGAGGGCGAAAAGCCCCATCACGATGTAGCCCATGTGGCTCACCGACGAGTAGGCGATCAGTCGCTTGAGGTCGGTCTGCACGAGCGCCACGAGTGCCCCGTAGATGATGCCCGCCACGCCGAGGGCAAAGAGCCAGGGGGCGGCCATCGCGGTGGCCTCGGGCAGCATCGGCATCGAAAACCGCAGGAAGCCGTAGATGCCGAGCTTCAGCAGCACGCCCGCCAGGTCGACGGAACCGCCCGTGGGTGCCTCGACGTGGGCCAGTGGCAGCCAGGTGTGCAGCGGCACGATCGGCACCTTCACCGCAAACCCGGCCAGCAGGGCGAGGAACACGATCATCTGCAGCCAGCCCCCGTCGGCGGTCATGGGCAGCGGGTGGATCATCATGCCGTCGGCGAGCGCTTCGATGTCGAAGGTCACCACGTTGGCGTGCGCGGCATGCCACAGGACGATCGTCAGGAGGCCAAGAAACGTCAGCACGCTCCCGGCAAGCGTGTAGATGAAAAACTTCACCGCCGCCTTGCGGCGTTCTTCGTGTCCCCAGATGCCGATCAGGAAGAACAACGGAACGAGCGTGAACTCGAAGAAGACATAGAAGAGGATGACATCACGAGCGGCAAACACGCCGAGCATCGCAGTTTCGAGAACGAGCAGGAGGACATAGAAGCCAACGGGTCGATCCTGAACGGCGTCCCAACTGACGAGCACGGCGGTGAGCGAGAGCAGGGCCGCGAGCCCGAACATCCACAGCGACAGGCCATCGAGCCCCAGGGAAAACCGGACGTCGAAAATCCCCTCGGTCAACCAGGGCACTTCCTGCAGGGCGAAGGGGAGGCCGGCAGCCGTCGATGGTTCGGCGAGATAGCGGACGATCAGCCAGGCGGCGAGGGCGAGGGTGACGACTGTGGACACCGCGGCACTCTGCCGCACGGCCGACAGGCCGCGTGATCCAAGGAGCCAGGCGACGACAGCTCCGACCAGCGGAGCCGCGATCGTCAGCAGGAGGTGAGCGTGGGGGCTGAAGCCGTTCATGCGTGGAAGGAGGTTCCTACTGGCCCATCGCTCGCGCCACCAGCGCGAGCACGATCAGGAGCGTGCCGATGACGCCTGCCAAGGCGTAGCGTTGAAGGAGGCCCGACTGGGCGCGTCGGATGACGGCCCCGCACCCCAGCGGGATGCGGGCGATACCATCGACGAGGCCGTCGATGAGGTGCCGGTCGAGAAAGGCCGCGACCGTCGCGATGAGTTCCAGCGGCTTCACGATGAAGCCGCTGTAGATCTCGTCGATGAAGAATCGGCGGGCAAAGAGCGTTTCAAAGGGGCCGAGAAACCGCTCCATCTGCGGGCCGTCACTGCGTCGGCCGAGATGCCCAAGCGCCGCGATGACGATGCCAATCGCGGCGGCGAGCGTGCCCTGGATGGCGATGTCCCAGTGGAAGGCCAGCGGGGTGGCCGTGGCGGCCACGCTCGGCGCCGTGAACGACGGCGTGGAGGCGAGGAACGAGGCCAGGGAGTGGGTGCTGAAGAGCCACCAGCCGCTGACCGCCGAAAGGGCGGCAAGGATCACCAGCGGCACCGTCATCGAAGGGGGGGATTCATGGGCGTGATGGCCAGCTTCGTCGGGCACACGCGTGGGGCCGGTGAATGTCATGAACACGGCCCGGAAGGTGTAGAAGGCGGTCAGGCCGGCGGTGATCAGCGACATCCAGAAGAGCAGACGGAAGGTCGCCGGGGTGTTGATGGCATCGAGGGCGGTGGCCACAGGGGCCTCGGACGAGATGGTCGCGAAGCGGAACGGATTCAGCCCGGCGGCCCGATCTCCCCCGGGGGCCGATTCGTGGTGTTCGGCGTGGGTGTCCGCCCATCCCCTCGCATGGAGCGAAGAGAGGATCTCGTCTTTGCTGTAGAAACCCGCGAAGGGCGCGACACCGGCCAGAGCGAGGGCGCCGATGAGGAAGGTGGATGCGGTGATCGGCATGATGCGGCGAAGGCCGCCGAATCGCCGCATGTCGATCACCCCGCCCATCGCATGCATCACCGAGCCGGCGCCCATGAAGAGAAGCGCCTTGAAGAAGGCGTGCGTGACGAGGTGGAAGATCGCCGCGGTGAAGCCGAGCAGCGAGCCGGTGCCAAGGCTCACGAACATGTATCCCAGCTGGCTGATCGTGGAATACGCGAGCACCCGCTTGAGATCGTTTTGCACGGTGCCGATCAGGGCGGCCACGAGCGCCGTCGATGCGCCCACGATCGAGACGAGGGTGAGCGCTCCCGGACAGGCCACGAAGAGGGGCGCCGTGCGGGCCACGAGGTAGACGCCGGCCGTCACCATCGTCGCCGCGTGGATGAGCGAACTGGCCGGGGTGGGGCCCTCCATCGCATCGGGGAGCCAGACGTGAAGCGGGAGTTGGGCGCTCTTGCCGCATGCGGCCAGCAGCAACAAAAGGCAGATGGCGGTGCCCACGGCCCCGCCGACATAGGCGGAGGCATCGGCCAGCCGGGAGGCGCCAAGGATGCCGGGGACGAGCGTGCCGTCAGCGAGCGACGTGTCGTGGAAGTTGAGCGTGCCGTAGGTCAGCCACAGCAGGAACGTCGCCACGGCGAGACCGAAGTCGCCCACGCGATTGACGAGGAAGGCCTTCTTTGCAGCCTTTGCCGCCTCGGGCTTCGAAAACCAGAATCCGATCAGGAGGTAGCTGCAGGCGCCGACCGCCTCCCAGAAGACGTAGACGAGGAGGAAGTTGCTGGCGGCCACGAGCATCGACATCGAAAAGACGAAGGCCGCGACGAGGGCGAAAAACCGCGGCTCACCCGGATCGCCGTGCATGTATCCGATCGAATAGATCGCCACGAGCAGGCCGACGCCGGTGATGATCACCAGGAGCGTCGCCGTGAGGGGATCGAGACGCAAGGCCACGGGAATGGAGAAGGAAAGCGCGGACGAACCGGCATCGCCGGCAGCCTGGGCATCACCCACGCCAGCCCACTGCCAGAGGGTCGTCACCATCTCAACGGGACGAGGGGCGTGGTCGTGATCGCCCGACCCCAGCCCGGCCTCGCGGGCCGTGCCCGCCAGGAGCATCAACGCGACCACAAAGGCCCCGCCGATGCCGGCGAGGGCCGGCAGGAAGGAGCGTCCACCCAGGGTTCGGCCGAGCACGACCGTGAGGACCGCCGCCACGAGGGGGAGCAGCGGCACGAGGACCAGCAGTGTCGATGGTGAGAGGTCGTTCATGGTGGCGGCGGTGTGAGTCGGTGGGTCAGACGTGCTCGCGCTCGAGGAGGCGGTCCTCGTCGGCGGCCGGTTCGATGCCGGCGCGGGTCAGGGTCGGGAAGCGTGGCGGCACGGTGTCGATGGCAGGGAGTTCGTGATCGATCGACCGCGGCAGATTCGATTCTCGGAGCGACTGCCACGCCGCTGCATCGAGCCGCCCGGTTCGGGAGAAGGCCTGAAGCACGAAGACGAGCGCCACCGCTGCTTCGCAGGCAGCGACGGTGAGCACCAGGATCACGAGCACATGGCCGCCCCAGTCGCCGTGATGGCGGCTCCAGGAGACAAGGCTCACCGAGATGCCCTGCAGCATGAGTTCGGCGCAGAGGAACATCACGATCAGATTGCGACGGGCCAGAATGCCGACGAGCCCGATGGCAAACAGCATGGCTCCAACGACGAGCCCATCGAGCACCAGCGGAGAAAGGGTGTCGGTCGGGGTCATGGGACGGCCCTCCGAGCGGCAGCCGGTTCGATGTCGGCGGTTGCTCCGCGGGAAACGATCGCGATCGACCCGATCAAGGCGACCAGCAGAAGCACGCCGGCCACCTCTACTGCCAGAAGATGGCGACCGAAGAGTTCACCGCCCAAGCGGGCCACGTGGTTGTCGGCGAGCAGATCGACGCCGGGCTCGGCGGCATCGGTCGAAGGAGCGTCAGCCAGCAGGGCCGCCTTGGAGGCCGGCATGGCACAGCAGGCAGCCGGGGGTGCGGAAAGCCGTCCGATCGAAAGCGAGAGGACACCCAGCAGCACGGCTCCGGCAACGGCCGAGAGCAGAGGCTCGTTGGAGACGCGGTCGTATGGGGCGAGTCCCGCCGGCTGGGCCAGCATCAGCACGAAGAGGAACATCACCAGGATCGCACCGGCATAGACGACGATCGTGGCCACGCCGAGAAACTGCCCGCCGAGAACGAGCAGAACCCCCGCAACACCCGCAAGCGTCATCGCAAACCAGATCGCCGCGTAGACCGGTGATCGTGCGACGATGGTGGCCGCCGCCGAAACCACCGCGAGAAGCGACACGATCAGAAACACGGCCTCCTCGCCGACGCTCCCAAGTCGGTGGCCGGTAGCGATGAAGCACCCGAGTGCCACGAGCGAGAGCACGCCGCCGAGGGAGCGGGCGGCACGCTCAGCTCCGCCCCCCAGGCCGCGCGGGAGAAGCAGCCAGAGACCGGCCGCACTGGTGGTGACGGCGGTGGCGAGCAGGGTGCCAGGTGAGATGGACTGGAACAACTCAGCGATCACGGCGTGCACCCCATCGCGGTCGACTTCATGGGTTCGGCATCCTTGGTCATGTCGTAGACGCTCAGGAGCTTCTCCTTGTCGAAGATCATCTCCTCGCGACTCTTGCCCGTGAGGTCGAGCAGGCTCGTGAGCTCCACGGCATCGACCGGGCAGGCTTCTTCGCACATGCCGCAGAAGATGCAGCGGAGTTCGTCGATTTGGAAGCTCTCCGGATACTTGTCGCGGTCAGGCCACGGGCTTTCAGCGGCCACGATGTCGATGCACCGCGCGGGGCATGCGGTGGCGCACAGGAAGCAGGCGACGCACTTCACGCGGCCGTCCTCGTCGCGATTGAGCCGGTGGACGCCCCGATAGATGAGCGGATTGCCGACCTTCGGCCGCTGGTCTGGGTAGCTGACGGTCACCTTCGGGCTCACAAGATGCCGCGCCGTGGTGGTCAGTCCGTTGACGAACAAGGGCAGGTAGAGCCGTTCGGCGAGACCGAGCGGCTTGTCTTCAATCCAGGTGATCGCGGGGTCGCCGGGGTTCATGTCAGGCCTCCACCAGGTCGTGCGGCCGCGATCCGAGCGAGTGCTCCGCATCGAGAGGGCCGTGGGTTCGGATCGGCGAGTTGTCGGTGCCGGTCGGGGTCAGCATGCCGGCGGCGATCCAGCCGAGCACGAACACCGCCCAGGGGGCGGCGATCGCCACCGCGGCGGCGGTTCCTTCGCCGAAGGCGGTCACCATCTGTGGGCGAAACTCCTCGACGGTCGCGACCGTGACGAGATTGGCCAGCCCGAGCGGGAGCATCACCTTCCAGGCGAGGTTCATCAGCTGGTCGAAACGAAACCGCGGCCAGCTCCAGCGGACGAGCATGAAGAAAAGGATCACGCCGAGAATCTTCGCCGAGAGCACGCCGAATCGGATGACCGCGACCAACCAGGTTTCCACCGGTCCCGAACCGGTCAGGCCCCAGAGGTGCCAGCCGCCGAGAAACATGATCACGATGAGGAATGCCGCCGTGACCATGTGGAGAAACTCCGACACGAGAAACAGCAGCAGCTTGATGCCGGAATACTCGGTGTGATACCCGCCCACGAGCTCCTGTTCGGCCTCAGGCAGGTCGAACGGCAGCCGCGCCGCCTCGGCGAAGCTCGCGATCATGAACACGACGAAGCCGAGGGGTTGAGCGAACGCATACCAGATGCCGCTCGATGCCTGGGCATCCATGATGGCGTCGAGCTTGAGCGAGCCGGCAGCCAGCACCACCCCCAGCAGACCGAGGCCCAACGGGATCTCGTAGGCCACGAGCTGGGCGCTCGAGCGGAGGCCACCGAGGAAGCCATATTTGTTGTTGCTCGCCCATCCACCGAGGAGCACGCCATAGACGGCGATGCTCGAAAGGGCAAAGACCCAGAGCACGCCGACGTCGAGTCCGGGAGCGACGAGCAACGGCTCCTCGCTTTCGAGGCCGAGCGCCGGGATGGGCGGAAGCGAGCTGCCGAAGGGAATGGCCGCAAAGATCGCAAGCGACGCCGCGAGGATCACCAGCGGGGCGGCTGCGTAGAGCACCTTGTCGACATGCTTGGGGGTGAAGTCTTCCTTCAGGATGATCTTCAGGCCATCGGCGAGAGGCTGTCCGAGCCCAAAGAGTCGGATCTTCGTGAGCGGGATGCCGACGCGATTGGGTCCCTTTCGATCCTGAACCCACGCGGCCATCCAGCGCTCGACGAGCACCAGGTAGGCCGCGGCGGTCATCAGGCCGCCGATGAGCGCGCCAATCTTGACGAGGGCGATAATCGTTGGGAGCGAGGGAAGAAGGCTTTGCATGGCGATGCGTCAGGCGATCTGGTGAAGGCGAAGGTCGACGCCGGTCGAGGGAAGTTCGCCGGCGAGCGCTCGGAACGACGGCGACGAGGTGGCGATCTGCTGGCGGACGGCATTCACGTCGTAGAGACCGCGGCGACCGAGCATGTTCCAGAAGAGCCGTCCTTCCGGCCAGACGCCCGCCGGCGGCCGGATGGCCTGACGGAAGCTCTGGGCGTGGTGGGCCACGTTGACCCACGTTCCGGATCGCTCGGCGAAGCCGACGGCGGGCAGTCGCCAGGTGGCCAGCTGCATGAGTGGCGAATCGAACAGATCCTGGACGACCAGCTGCGCGAGCGATGAAAACGCGGCGGCCCCAGCCTCGTCAATCCATGGCGTGGGGTAGGCGGCGGTCACCCAGGCGGCATCGGCTCGACCGGCGGACACATGATCCACGAGATCGTTCCAGGAACGGCCTCCGGCGGAAAAGAGGGCGAGCACCTCTTCGACGCCCTTGCGATTGGGGCACTTTTCGGCGCGGATCGTGAACCCACCGGGAAACGACTCATCCGCGCCCCGTGTTGGAACGAAACCGAGCGCGAGGAAGGCCTCGGGATCGATCGATCGGGCCACGGCACAGAGCATCCAGGCTTCTTCGACCGTGAGCATCGGAGAGACGGCCACCGCGAGGCGGCCGGCCGATTTCAGATCATCACGGAGTTTCGTGACAACCTCGGACCACTCGATCGACTCGGTGGCCGGAGTGGTGGCGGCCGTGCGGCCGTGCGTCGGCGACGAGATCGCCCTCGACGCCTCGAGCATCCGGGCCTGATCGTGAAGGTGGTGCCAGCCATACCGCCCCTCGTCGCAGATCCACCAGGTGTTCACATGGGGATTCTCACGGGGCTTGAGACGATAAACGGCATCCTGGTTGTGCTCGGTGTGGATCGAACATCCGGCGGAACAGCCGCCGCACACGTTGGGCTCTCGCTTCAGGAACCAGACCCGCTGCTGGTAGAGAAAGTCTTTGTCGCCAAGCGCGCCGACCGGGCAGAGGTCGACGACGTTGCCGGAGAGTTTGTTGGCGAGCGGGTGGCCCGGGAAGACATCGATCTCTTCCTTGGCTCCTCGGCTGGTGACCATCAGCTCCGCCGTGCCTGTCACCTCGCGGGTGAATCGGACGCATCGCGTGCACATGATGCATCGATCGACGAACAGCGTGACGGTCGGCCCGACGTCGCGCTTGCGGCTGTGGAACGGCTGGAGGTCGGCCCGGCGTTCGGGCTGGCCGTGCTGGAAGTGGTAGTCCTGGAGCAGGCACTCGCCCGCCTTGTCGCAGATCGGGCAGTCGATCGGATGATCGATGAGCAGCGCCTCTTCCACGCGGGCGCGGCTGGCCTTCACGGTGTCGCTTTCCGTGACGATCACGGTGCCGTCCCTGACGGGCGTCTGGCAGCCGGGGACGAGCTTCGGCACCATGGTGATGGCACCGGTGGCGGCGTCACGCTGGCCGGTTTCAACGAGGCACATCCGGCAGCTTGCGACGACGGACAGGCCGGGATGCCAGCAGTAGTGCGGAATCTCCTTGCCGGCGCGCCGCGCGGCCTCGATGCAGTTGAGCCGTTCGTTGGCTCCGATCTCGATCTCCTGACCATCGACGATGACGACCGGCATCAGTGCGCTCCCACGATCTGCAGGGCAGGGACGGGGTCGGTCACCATCCAGCCCGAGGGGTTCGTCCGCTTGATGTAGTCCTCAAACTCGCCGCGGAACTTCTTGATGGCGTTCTTCATCGGCCAGGCGGCGCCGTCGGCGAGACCGCAGATGGTGCTGCCCGGCATCATGCCCATCGTGGAGCCGAGTTCGAGAAGAATGTCGAGGTCCTTGAGGCGGCCCTTGCCGGCTTTGATCCGCTCGAGGATGCGCAGCGACCAGCTCGTGCCCTCGCGGCACGGCGTGCACTGACCGCAGGACTCGTGGGCGAAGAATCGCGCGGAGTTGTGAAGGAAATCGACGATGCTCGTCTGGTCGTCGATCACGACGACCGCCGCGGTGCCGAGGCCGAGGCAGCCCACGCGGCCAGGACCGGCGAAATCGAGCGGGGTGTCGAGTTCACTCTCCGTCATCAGCCCCATCGAAATCCCCCCGGGGATGACCGCCTTGGCCGCGCGGCCCTTCCACACCCCGCCGCCGAACCGGTCGATCAACTCACGGGCCGTGATCCCGAGCGGCGCTTCGTAGCACCCAGGCTTCTCCACGTGGCCGGAGAGGCAGTAGAGCTTGGGTCCGTAGGAGCCAGGATCGCGGGGATTCGTGGGATCGGCAGGAACACCGATGGACTTGAACCAGTCGACGCCGCGCCTGGCGATCTGTGCCACGCAGGCCATCGTTTCAATGTTGTTGACGACCGTCGGCTTCCGAAACAAACCCTCGATCGCCGGGAACGGGGGCTTGATCCGCGGCCAGGCCCGTTTCCCCTCGAGGCTCTCGATCAGCCCGGTCTCCTCGCCGCAGATATAGGCGGCCGCACCGCGGTGGAGATAGATGTCGAGGGAGAACGTCGTGCCACGAATGTTCTTTCCGAGATAGCCTGCCGCGTAGGCCTCGTCGATCGCGGCCTGCAGGCGATGCCAACTCTTCGGATACTCGTACCGCAGGTAGATGTAGGCGGTGGTGGCACGGGTGGCGTACGACGAGAGAATGATTCCCTCGATCACCTGATGAGGGTCGTCCTCCATGAGAAGGCGATTGTTGAACGTACCCGGTTCGCTTTCATCGGCATTGACGCAGAGGTAGATCGGACCTGGGTGGTCCTTCGGCAGGAAGGTCCACTTCAGTCCGGTCGGAAAACCGGCCCCGCCGCGGCCCCGGAGCCCCGACGCCTTCACCATGTCGATGACGTCTGAGGGCTGCTTGCCGGCCAGCGTGGCTTCGAGGGGAGCGTAGCCGCCACGGCTCTTGTAGCTCGTGATCGAGTGTCCGTCGGGCACTCCGATTGCTTCGAGAAGGACGGGCTTGAATGGCTGCATGTCAGGTGGCCCTCGCCCGGGGCTTCTTGAGTTCCGCCTCGGCGGTCTCGGGAGTCATGTTTTTCAAAAGATCGTCGTTGGCCAGGATGCACGGGGCAAAATCGCATGCGCCGAGACACTCGGCCGGCTCGATGGTTAGTTCGCCATCCGCCGTGGTGCCATATGGCTCGACCCCGTTTTTCTGGCAGAGGTGTTCGAGGAGATGGTCTCCCCCCCGCAGGGCGCACGACACCGAGCGGCAGACGAAGGCCCGAACCGTGCCGTGCGGCTTTTCCTGGTGGAAGAACTGATAAAAGGTGAGCGTGTCCTGCACCTCGGCCGGGGCGAGGCCCAGGATCGCCGCGATCTCCGCAACGGCACCCAGCGGCACATGGCGAAGCTCAGCGTTCACAATGTGAAGCGCGGGGAGCGTGAGGGCACGGCGGTTTGGATACCGGGGCGCAAGCGCCTCGATCCTGGCCACCATCTCATCGGTCAAATACGTGCGTTGTGCGGTCATGGTCGACAAAGGCGCAGGCACCTTTTCTAGCGGTCGAGCTCCGCGGCGATGATGTTGAGACTTCCAAGCACGGCCACCACGTCGGAGAGCGTGTGGCCGCGAATCAGGTGCGGAAACATGGCGAAGTGAAGGACCGACGGCGGACGGCATCGGGCCCGGTAGGCCTTGTCGCTGCCATCGCCGGCGATGAAGAAGCCCAGTTCGCCGTTGGGGGCTTCGATCGCGGCGTAGGAACTCTCGCAGGGCACTTCGAAACTGCGGTTGGCCATCGAGAGCTCGAAGTGGGAAATCGTCCCTTCGATCGTCGAATACACCTGCTGCTTCGTGGGCCTCGCCACGCGCTCGTCCATGCCCACGTTGATGTCGCCGGCGGGGAGGTTCTCCAGAGCCTGGGCCACGAGCTTGAGGCTCTCGCGCATCTCCTGCATCCGCACGAGGTATCGGGCGTAGCAGTCGCCGGCGGAGGCGCAGCACACCTGGAAGTCGAGGTCGGCGTAGGCGAGGTAGGGCTCGTCCTTCCGGAGATCCCGGGGAACGCCGCTCGCACGGGCCACGGGCCCGGTCGCACTGCGGTTGGTCGCCTCTTCCTTGGTGAGCACGCCCACGCCCTTCGTGCGGTCGACGAAAATGCGATTGCGGGTCAGCAGCCGCTCCATATCGTCGAGCGTTTTGGGGAAGGTGCGGAGGAAGGTGCGAATCTTTTCGATCACCAGCGGCGTGAAATCCTGCGAGAGGCCTCCGACACGCGTGTAGGAGTTGGTGAACCGCGCGCCGCAGAGCGTCTCGAAGATGTCGTAGATCACCTCGCGCTGGTAGAAGCCGTAGAGGAAGAAGGTGAAGGCACCGGTATCGAGCCCGACGGCGCCGTTGCAGAGCAGGTGGTCGCTGATCCTCGCCAGTTCGGCGATGATGGTGCGGATGTAGGTGCACCGCGGCGTGATCTCGATGCCGAGCAGTTTCTCCACCGCATGGTGCCAGGCCACGTTGTTGGCCATCGGCGAAATGTAGTTCATCCGATCCGTCACGGTGACGTATTGGTTGAACGTGAGATGCTCGCCGATCTTCTCGAAGCCCGAGTGGAGATAGCCCATCTCGGGGAGGGCGTCGACGACGCGTTCGCCGTCGAGTTTGAGCACGAGCCGAAGCGTCGTGTGGGTGGCCGGGTGCTGGGGGCCGAAGTTGAGCGTCCAGAGGTAGTCCTCGGAACGCGGTCCAGCCTCGGGGCCGGAGGAGTCGAAGGTGGCCGTGGCGATGGACATGGGCTAACTGTGGTCGCGGGTGATCACGGGGAAGTTGTGTCGCTCACCGCGGCCCTGGAGCGGGTAGTCCTTGCGGAGCGGGTGGGCGGTGAACTCTTCGGGCATCAGGAGACGGCGCAGGTCGGGGTGGCCGGTGAAGCGAATGCCGAACATGTCCCAGACTTCGCGCTCGAGCCAGTTGGCGCCCTTCCAGAGGGGCACCACGCTCCGCACGGTCGGATCGGGATCGTCCACAAACACGCGGATGGTGAGCCGCTGATTCGTCGTCGTCGATGCCAGCAGGTAGACGAGGCCGTAGCGGCGGGTCGCCTCGCGGTTTTCGAGCTCATCGACGCAGGTCACGTCGACAAGCAGATCGAAGCCCTTGTCCTTGAGCCACGCCAGAACGTCGTAGGACGCGTCGGCCGGCACGACGACTCGGGTCTGGTCGCGAAACACGCTCGACTCCATCGCACCGAATCGGTCCGTGAGGCCGGTGAGCACATCGTCGACAGAAGGGGGCGTGAAGGGCATCGGAGGCTCGAAGCGAGGGGTCAGGTTCCGGAGGTGATCGCCTCGACGGCGGCTGCAAGTTCACGCTGCATCACGGGATTCCGGGAGGCATCGATCGCCGCCGGGCCGCCAATCTCGACCAACGCCCGCTTCCGCAACTGGCGTCCGGCGGTGTCGAACTCCCGTCCGGTGATCGTGCCTTCCAACTGGATCTTGTCCTGGAGATCGATGATCGCCTGGATCAGCTGCTCCGGACGGGGCGGACAGCCCGGGATGTACATGTCGACCGGAATGAATCGATCGATGCCCTGCACGACGGCGTAGGTGTCGAAAACGCCTCCCGTGCTGGCACATGCCCCCATGGAGATGCACCACTTGGGCTCGTGCATCTGCTGCCAGATGCGCTGAAGCACCGGCAGCATCTTCATCACGACCCGTCCGGCCACGATCATGAGGTCGCACTGACGCGGCGTGAACCGAAAGACCTCGGCCCCGAAGCGGGCGAGGTCGTGCTTGCTCGCTCCGGTGGCCATCAGTTCGATGCCGCAGCACGCGGTCGCGAAAGGCATCGGCCAGAGGCTGTTTTTTCGGCACCAGTTGGCCAGCGCGTCGAGACGGCTGACAACCACATTTTCCGGGAGTTCGAGCTTCCCGCCGGAGCCGGACGGCATCATCGCCATCGAAACACCCCCTTTTTCCAGTCGTAGGCGAAGCCAACGATCACCAGCGCGACAAACAGCATCGCGCCGCCAAAGACCAGCCCCCTCGAGGAAACGAGGCCCTCGGCGACGGCGGCATCGATGCCCGCGGACGATCGGCTGGCCACGGCCCACGGGTAGAGGAAGAGGAGTTCGACGTCGAACACGAGAAACGTGATCGCCACGAGATGAAAGCGAACGTCGAAACGACGCTTGGTGTCGTGGATCGGATCCATGCCGCTTTCGTAGGGCATCTCCTTGACCGCACCCGACCGGCGGGGGCCGACGAGATTGGCTCCGACGACCAGGCCAACCGATACGGCCGCCGCAATCGCGACGAACAGCAGGACCGGCAGGATCGCGTCCATGGAGGCTCAGCGAGCGGGGAACGGCGGGGCGGGAACGACTTTTTGGCCGTGGGATCGGACTTCGTGAAATTCGTCACGAAGTCCACTCCAAAAAAAGCCGGGGGGTTTTTGCCCGCCGGCTCGGTCTCGGCCGTCACAGTTATACAGGGGCCGACCGGAGGCGACGAGGGCGGTCCTTCTCGCGGGGAAATGCCTCGATTCAGCCGCACCGAGCGAGGTGCCGGTGAATCAGCCCGAGGTCGTAGGGGGTTTCCTCGCGGAGGGCGTCGAGCACCCGATCGAGGTCGATGCCGTAGTGATTCACGCGAAAAAGCCCGACTTTCACATACGGGATTCCGGCGGCGAGCAGCCTCCACCAGACCAGTTCACTCGGGTTGTGGGGTGTTCGGCGGCTTTTCTTGAAAAGCCGCCAGGATCGCAGCGGCTTCATGAGCGACACGTGAGGCATCACCTCACGCACGGCGACCCGTCCGCTCGTTCGCGCGTCGTACAAGCCGGCGATGGAGAATCCGGCCTCGATGGCCGACTGCGACAGCCCGATTTCGTACCGGTCGATGACGTCTCGTTTCGTGGGCATCGGCTCAACGGATGACCAGAACCGCTCAAACCACGGCGCGGCCAGCAGCGGTCGTCGCATCGCGAAAAACCACGATTGCACGTGCGGCTGTCGTGGAAGGTGTCGGGATGATGGCTGCTCCGAAACCACCATGCCCCAGAGGTCGGCATCGGAGGTTCGCCGTGAGGCAAGTGCCGGCGCCAGATCAAAGAGGGGGCCATACACGCTGTCGTTCACGCAGATCACTTCGTCGAACGCCGTGCGATCGATCGACGCGAGACCATCCCGCCAGGCGCCGAAGTCGTAGCCCACATTGGGGCGGGGAAGATAGGTGTCGATCAGGCCGGACAGTTCCGAAGGCAGCGAGCGGCCGCCGTTGGAGGCGAGCACGATCCGGCTGGCGTGACCGCGATACTGTCGAATGGCGTGCACAACGTGGGGATCGAAGCCACCTCGCGGGTCGTAGTGGGCGACGATGATCGCCCTTCGGCTGGCGGCGTCGGGAGTGGAGGCGGCAGCCATGCAGGCCTCGCGTCGATCAGGCGGCCCGACGGAGTGCGTCGCTGTCGCGGAGGCGGGCACGAAGCGCCGCAAGCCGGCGCGATGCGACCAGTTCGATCGGGCGACCGTCGAGCGCGTCGAGGAGTTCAGGAATGGCACGGAGTGTGACCCCCGCTTCCGTCACGGCACCGGCCGCGAGTTGCCGCTCCGCGGTTCGCAGCGCCGAGGAGGTGTGCCAGCGAACGCTCGCCACCACGGCGGCGTCGCGCATGGAATCGGGCAGCATCGCGGCATTGATGCGGATCGCGCGGGCCATGTCGGGCCACACGGCCCCCGAGGCGAACAGGCGGCTCGTTTCATTGGCCTCGTGGCGGCGGTAGATCGCAAGTGCCCGCGGCTCGTACCAGACGCGGAAGTTGGCGGCGATCCTGACCCACATCTCCCAGTCGAGGGCATGGCAGAGATCGGAGCGGTAGCCACCGAGAATCTCGTAGGTGGTGCGGGCGACGACTGCGGCGGGTGTCTGGATCCGTTGGCGTTCGGCGATGCGCGGCAGCCAGTTGGCGAGGATGCCGGGGAGCCATTGCTGGCGGGAGGTGGTTTTGACGTGACGGTCGCGGTCGTCGACGATCCGGCTCCTGCAGAAGGCCATGCCCACGTCGATCTGCCGGCGGAAGCCGCGATCGATCGCCGCGTAGAAGCCTGGACGGACCGAATCGTCCTGATGCAGAAGATGGATCAGGTGGCCTCGCGCGAGCGCGACCGCCCGGTTCCAGTTGCCAGCCAGTCCGAGGCGGCGGCCGTGCGTGACCACCTCGACCCGTCGAAAGGGGTCGATGGACCGCACGAGCCGTTCGACGTGACCGCCGGGCGAGGCATCGTCCACGACGGTGATTTGCATCTCGTCGGCCGTGCCGGCCTGGTCGAGCACCGATTGGATCGTGACGCAGATCTTCTCGTCCGGCTCAAACGCGGGAATCATCACCGAAAATCGCGGCCGGTTCGCCGAGTTGGCGATCGGCTCGATGCGGGGCGGCGCGGTCGCGGCGGTGAGACGAAGAAGGTGCATGGTGCGGCACGATGAAGCGCGCCCAGGCACAATCTCCCGGGTGCGTCGGGAGAGGTACCAGAACCTTACGGCTGACGAAAGGCCGTACCGTCACGGATGGCGGCGCAGGCGACCGCCGGGCACACCCCCCCTTCCCAGGCTCGTTGGGTTGCCCAGGTTTCCAGCGGCGGCGCACCCCGTGGGGCTCGGCGTTGAGCCGGATCGAGGATCCGTTCAGAAACTGCCCGTGTTGAAACTGACGTACGCGCCCCACGGGCCCGATGTCACCGTCATGCCCGAGTTGTGGGCGTCGGAGAACGGTGGCTTTCCGCCACCGCCACCGCCACCGCCACCACCGCCCCCACCGCTGCGGTAGGGGGAGTAGGCAACACCCGACTGGGCGGCCGCCGCGGCTGCGTTGGAGGCGGCTGCCGTCGCCTGGCGGGCGGCCTGGGCCCGCTCCACGAGCTGCTGCCGGCTCTGGTCAAACGCCTGCTGCTGCTGCTGAAGGCCTGTTTTCATCTGCTCGATCTTGCTGATCTCCTGCTGCAGTTGGGCGCTCGACATCGCGACGACGTTGGGCACGTCCTTGAGCACCTCGGCTCGCTTCTGATCCGACATCACCGACAGGTATTGGCCGACCCACTGCCGCGCATCACGGGCTTCCGGGGTTTCCATCACCTTGAACTTCGCGTCGAGGTCGTCGAGGAGGTATTCGAGCTCATACGACGACATCGCCGCCACGCGCCGATTGAAGTCGGCCTTGATGTTGCGGACCTCCTGGGGCGAATAGATCTGCTGCGACGAGAGCCACTCGCCAAGTTCGAAAATGGCCCGGCGCCACCGCGGGCTGTTCATGATTTCGGCCTTGCGGGCAAGGTCGCCATCGCCGGCCGCGGCCTTCGGCGCCGCTGCGGCCGGCTGCTGCGCTTGCCCCGTCGAGGTGATGCCTGCGGCGAAGGCGACCATCATGGCGATGGCGGTGAGGGTGCGAACCGTGTGGAACTGGGTCATGCTCTTCGACTCCATGGGTGCGTTGCGACTCTAGCGAGCCCCTCCCGACGTGCCAGTGCCCTGCTTGCGAACCATCGTCATGTTGACCTGCGGCATGTGTTCGCCTCCCACGTGGGTGGGCAGCGACCGCCACACGCAGCGGTCCTTGCCATCGAAGGAGTACATGTTGAGCGACGATGTCTGCGAACCATCAGGCAGCACGGCCGAGGCGCGTGCCACCCACGAATCGCCGTCGCGATACCACACGGCTTCACCATGGCCGCCGTCGGAACTGAACACCCACGAACGGATCGACTTCGAGAGGGGATCCCAGCCGATCCGCTGCGTGATGCGGATGGCATCATCCTGCGAGCCGCCGGGAGGAGTGATCGTCATGTCGCGGATGATGAACGTGTGCTGACGGTTCCATCGTGCCGACACCTCGATCGTCGGCCTGACACCGGCCGTCTTCACGGTCGCGTCCTCGACCGCGGCCCAGTCGCCGATCATCCAGTCGAGATCGGCAAGCACCTCGTGGCCGACCGCCCGGTCGCTCTTTGATTCGCGGATCGCGGCAAGCTTCCAGGCGCCTTCATGCCGCACCCACACGGCGGCGAACCGACCATGCACCGGCACCGAGTATCCCGGCGGGAGCGCACGAACGACACCGTCTTCAAGGGCGACGTCGGGGCTGACGAATCGCACGGTCGTCTTCTCGAAGGTGATCGCAGGCTTGGCCGCCGGAGGGGCGTCGGCCGCCGGGGGTTCGAGCATCTCGACGCTCGTTCGGCCGGGGAGCACTTCGCCGGTCGCATCGATGATGTCGCCCTCGGGCAGCCAGAGTTTGGCGAGCGCCTTGCCGTCTCCTTTTTCGAGGGCGTCTTTGTAGGCCTGCGATGCCGAGCGGATGGCCTGCTCGTCGGAGGCGGTGTCGGCGATGACCGGACGCGGGCACCAGACCAGGCCTGCGAACGCAACGAGGAGGAGTGGCACCAGGTGGGACGGCCGAATCGTGGGAAGGGTCATGGGGCACCGCATGGGGAACCGGCCGTGGGGCAACCGCCACCTGGCAGTTGATTCCCCGATCCGGAGCCTCGGATTTTACCATGATTCGGCGGGCAGGGGAAAGCACCGGAGGAATCGGTTTGGTAGGGTGCTCGCCATGCCATCCCATGTTCCGATCCTTGCCGACCTCGTCCGCCGCCCGAGCGTCAATCCGATGGGCCGCGATGTGTCGGGGCCGGAGTATCTCGAGGGGCGTGTTTCCGACTACCTCGTGCAGCGGTTCACGGAAGCGGGGTTGTCGTGGGTGCGCCAGCCCGTTTCACCGGGCCGCGACAACGTTGTGGTCCGGCTCGACGCCACCGAGCCCGGCTCACCCGTGGTGCTGTGGGATGCCCATCAGGACACCGTGCCCGTCGAAAACATGACCATCGAACCGTTTGTGCCGAGCGTGCGCGACGGCCGGATGTATGGCCGAGGCACGTGCGATGTGAAAGGGGGCATGGCGGCGATGGTTGCCGCCCTCGAGATGCTGGCTCGTTCGCCCCGCCCCCGACGGGCTACGGTGCTGTTCTCGGCGACCGTCAACGAGGAGTTCGGCTTTTCCGGCGCCAAGGCTTTGGCGAGGTTGTGGGACCAGCCCTCCGCCTCCGATCCCGGTTCGGATGCCGCGGCCCGGAGGATCGTGACCGGCAGGCCGGCGGTGGCGATCGTGGCCGAGCCCACCGGTCTCGATCTCGTGATGCAGCACAAGGGGGCGATCCGCTGGCGCATTCGCGTGCATGGCCGCGCCTGCCACAGCGCGTTTCCCGAGCAGGGGGCCAACGCCATCTACCCGGCCGCGCGGGTGATCCTCGCGATCGAATCCCTCGCGTCGGACCTGCTGACCCGGCACTCCGACCATCCGTGCGGTCCGCCCACGCTCAACCTTGGAACGATCCGCGGCGGTGCAGGCGTGAATCTCGTTCCCGACCTGGCCGTCCTCGAGATCGAGCGACGGGTCCTCCCCGGCGAGTCGCCGGACGAGGCTCGTGCCGAAGTGATCGCCCGAATCGCCGAGGCATGCGGCGAGGCGAGGATCGATCACGAGGAGCCGTTCCTGGAGAGTGCCGGCCTGCCCGACGCCAGCGGCGACGGTGCGGCGGCGCCGTGGGTCGATCGTCTTGCGGCCGAGGCCCATGCCCGAGGGGCGGCAGCCATCCGCACCGCCGCCCGCTATGGAACGAACGCGAGCGTGTTTACCGCCGCCGGAGTGCCGAGCGTGGTGTTCGGCCCCGGATCGATCGCCCAGGCCCATACGGCCGACGAATGGATCGACCTCGATCAGGTTGGGACGGCCGCCGAGATTCTCGCGGCCTTGGTTGCCGGCGGGTGATTGGTACAACATCGCCATCCCACCACGTTCACGACGGAGGACAGCAGCATGGCAGGAATGATCAAGGTCAAGGGACCGGTCGTCGATCTCGACGGCGACGAGATGACGCGGATCATCTGGCAGTTCATCAAGGACAAGCTGATCCTCCCCTACCTCGATCTCGAGATTCGTGCCTACGACCTTTCCATCCAAAACCGCGACGCCACGTCGGATCAGGTGACCATCGACGCCGCCAATGCGATCAAGGAATGTGGCGTGGGCGTGAAGTGTGCGACCATCACGCCGGACGAGGCCCGGGTGAAGGAGTTTGGCCTCAAGCAGATGTGGAAGAGCCCGAACGGCACGATCCGCAACATCCTCGGCGGCGTGATCTTCCGCGAGCCGATCATCATCAAGAACATCCCTCGGCTCGTGCCTGGATGGACGAAGCCGATCGTGGTGGGGCGTCATGCATTCGGTGACCAGTATCGCGCGACCGACGTCACGATTCCCGGCAAGGGCACCCTCACGCTCACCTTCACGCCGGCCGACGGCTCGAAGCCGATGGAGATGAAGGTCTACGACTTTCCGTCACCGGGCGTGGCGATGGCCATGTACAACCTCGACGATTCGATTCGCGACTTCGCCCGCGCGAGCTTTCGCTACGGATTGGCCCGAACCTACCCCGTCTATCTGTCGACGAAGAACACGATCCTCAAGGCCTACGACGGCCGGTTCAAGGACCTCTTCCAGGAGATTTTCGACGCCGAGTTCAAGGCGGAATTCGAGGCGAAGGGGATCACCTACGAACACCGGCTGATCGACGACATGGTGGCCAGCGCCCTGAAGTGGGAGGGTGGCTACGTCTGGGCCTGCAAGAACTACGACGGCGACGTGCAGAGCGACATCGTGGCCCAGGGCTTCGGATCGCTCGGCCTGATGACCAGCGTGTTGATGACGCCCGATGGCAAGACCGTGGAAGCCGAGGCGGCCCATGGCACGGTGACCAGGCACTACCGGCAGCATCAGCAGGGCAAGCCGACGAGCACCAATCCGATCGCCTCGATCTTCGCCTGGACCCGTGGCCTCGCCCATCGGGGCAAGCTCGACGGCACGCCCGACGTGACGCGATTTGCCGAGACGCTCGAGCGGGTCTGCATCGAGACGGTGGAGGAGGGCAAGATGACCAAGGATCTGGCGATGCTCATCGGCCCGAGCCAACCGCATCTCACCACCGAGGAGTTTCTGGCGGCGATCGACGCCAACCTCGTCAAGGCGATGCACGCCTGATGCTGCGATGGATCGCCGGTGATCCTCGGGTGGTTCCTTCCATCGCCCGACCCTCCGGCGGGGCGGCTCAGAGGCACTTCAAGAACTCGATCAGGGCGAGCCGATCCTCCTCCGTGAGGTCGTCACCGAACGTGTGGCCGGTGTTGAGCATGCCGGTGAAAAGTTCCGGCTTCGTGGGATCGACCTTCACGTGGCTGATCGCAGCCAGCGATTGCCGAAGGTCGTCCCATTGTTCCGGCGACCGCCAATCGGGGTCGAAGACCCGAAGGTAGGGCTCGCGCTCCATGTCTTCGAGAATCTGCTCGTGGCTCTTCGAGGACACGTCGATGTATTTCCAGCCGACCCTGGCCTGGTCGTAGTTGGTCGGATCGATGCTGCTCGGTTTCATCGAATACTTCCTCGGCCGGGTCGAAGACTTGAGCAGGTTGTAGAGGGTCGGCACGGAGGCGTTGTGCAGGTATGGTCCACGAGCCCAGATGCCGACCAACGGCGGGGCGACGTAGCGGTTGGTCGTTCGCACCTTGCCGCTGAGAAACCGCTTTTTCTCTTCGAGGTTCATGTCGAACACGCCGGTGATCCGAAGCGGATCCGTGCCGAGTTCGTCGTGGTCGACAAGTTTGTTGGGGAAGGAGACGAGTGCGTAGGCCTTCGCCCCGGTCTTCGTGAAATCGCCGTGGCATCGGCCGCATGTCACTTTGAAAACGACGTGCCCCTTGTCGGCGTTCTGCTCGCTGACGTCGTCGATGAAGGGATAGCGAGGCGTGGAAAGCGACTTGAAGTAGGCGGGGACGCATGCGCGAAACACCTCCCGGGCCTTGGCGTAGTCGTTGCCCAGGTGGTCGCGGCTTACCGCCATGGCGTAGGTGACGTCGGCCACGTTGCCCTCGAAGCCACCGTCGACGTACACGCCCGTGCCGTCGGTGCCGCCGGTTTTGTACGCGTAATTGGTCCAGGGCTGAGGCTTCAGGAACGGGATCAAAGGAACCTGTCCCTCGATTTTTTTCGTGTAGTTGCTGCCGTGATCGGCCACGAAAAACTTGTCGTATCGCAGGACGCTCGGTTTGATGCCGTCAGGACGGACGACCGGCACGAGGATTCCGAAGAAGTCGGCGGAGTCGATAAAGAACCGTGGCAGGTTCTTGGCAAACAGGAATCCAGGGCTCGTGTCGCCACTCACCGCCACGTTCTGGTGGAATCGCTCGAAATCAAGGAACACATTCGGGATGCCCTCGGCAAACCGTGGCTCCGGGTCGTGGGGGTCGGGCTTCGTGAAGAGCATCGTCGAGTGGCAGATTCGGCAGTTGGCGACCATTCCAGGGGAGCTGCCGCCAACGACATGAGCCTGGGTGCGGACGAGGCCGAGCGCGACGGTGAAGTCCTCGTGGCTCTCGGGAACGGGACGGTGCAGTCCGTAGCGGAGGTCCATTTCCCGCCACCATGCAGGGCTGAACTCCCGAATCGAATCGAGCCGCGCCCGCTCGGCATCGTCGGTCGCCTCCTCGGCCCAGACCTCGTTGAGCGTTTCAAGACCGTCGTAGCTCCACATCGGCCGGGCCAAATGAAACCTCGACTCGATTTCGAGTTTGCCGGCATCGATAGGCCGTCCGGCGGCGATGAGGGCCTCGGTGCGCTCCGACTGATGATCGGCCGGCACCGCGTCATCGGGCGTTGCGGGCTGCGCCGGCGCCTGCGATCGGAATCGGGCCGGCAGGCGAATGGCCGGATTCGCCTGCAAGGCCGCAGCGGCACGGTCCGAGAGCATTTCGAGGCCGGTGAGATAAAGACTCCCCACGTGTCGGGCGAGCGCCTCGGCCGCGCGATCGGAGAGCGTGGTGATTCCGTGAAGGCCGAGCGGGCCCTGGTGGTGAGCCAAGGCGGATGCCACGTCGTCGGAGATGGTCGTCAGGCCGTCCAGTCGCAGAAACTGCGCATGCTGCGACAAGGCCAGGGCCGCTTCGAGGGAGAGCGACTCGACGCTGTTGAGCCCGAGCATGCCCTGATGACGACCAAGCGCCATCGCGGCATTGTCAGAGAGTTTCTCCAGGCCGGTGAGCCCGAGATACCCGCGGCTCGTGGCGAGCAGTTCCGCCTGTCGGTCGGTCAGCGTCTCGATCCCCGCGAGGCGGAGGTGACCCTCGTAGCGACCCATGATTTCAGCGAGTTCGTCGTTGAGCCCCGTGAGGCCCGCGAGCGAGAGAGATCGTGGGCTCGTGGGCGTGATGAGGGCCCGTGCGGTGTCCCACGGCAGTTCGGCAAGGCCGTTGAGTTCGAGGACGGTGTCGGGCTGCGAGAGCGCCGCGGCCGCCTCGGGTGAGAGTGTCGTCAATCCATTGAGCATCACCGTGTTGCCGGAGGAGCCCAGCAGATCGGCCACGTCCGGCGACAGCACGCGAAGGTGGCTCAGGTCGAGGTCACCATGATCTCCGGCCGACTCGATCGCCTGCTCGAGGGTGAGTCTCGTCACCGAGGAGACATCGGTGCCAGCGGCCGGAGGGGGATCGGCCCGGCACAGGGCCGCGGCCATGGAGCCGACGACGACGGCGACACGAACGCACGAAGGCATGGGCGTCTCCGATGGGTTGATGCCAGCGGCGAGCGGAAGTGATTATCGCGGAGCAGAACGCCGTATGTGACGTGGTGCGATCACGTCGGTGGCGAGGCCAAGTCGCTCGAGCAGCAGAATAACATAATAGGTGACGTCGATCTCCCACCATCGATGTTGAACCGATGCGCTGGCGGGATCGTGATGGTGGTTGTTGTGCCATCCCTCGCCCATCGCCAGGATCGCGACGAGCCAGTTGTTACGGCTGTCTTCATTCGTGGCGTAGGTGCGGTAGCCGAAGACGTGGGTGAGCGAGTTCACGCTCCAGGTGATGTGCCACACCATCACGGTGCGGACGAACACGCCCCACACGAGGCTTTGTGCGGCATAGGCACGGCCGACCTGCCAGTCGCCGCCGACGAGTCGGCCCACGAGCAGCCCGGCGACCCAAAAAATCGCCCCCTGCGCCGCGTAGATCCACACGATCGCCGTCGGGTGCCGTTCGAGAAATCGGTAGTATCGGTCGGTGAGGATGTCGCGGGCATACCGGTCGAAGAAGGCACAACTCTTTCGCTCGGGGGCGTTTTGGAAAAGCCAGCCCATGTGTGACCAGGCGACGCCGTGTCGCGGGGAATGCGGATCGGCCTCGTCGTCGGAGTGGGCGTGGTGGAGACGATGGTTGGCCACCCAGCGGCTCGGGGTGTCTTCGAGGGAGCAGAGCGCGACGGTCACGAACGATCGCTCGAGCCATCGCGGCACCTTCAGGCTGCGGTGCGCAAGCAGTCGGTGGTAGCAGAGGTTGATGCCGAGCGTGCCGAAGATGGCGGTGCTGACGACGGCCAGCGTCACGCCCGACCAGCTGAAGAAGCCTGGAAGGAATGCCAGGGCAGCGAGCACATGAATGGTGGCGATGGGAACGAGATATTCCCAATGGACAGCCGAGATGGCCGCCATGCGAGCCGGTTGAGAAGGTGCCAATGGATGCCTGTGGCGTTGAAGATCCGGCCCACGACCTCTCGCATTGTCACCAAATCGGTCGTCAACGCAATGACGGACAGGCATCGCAGTGGAAACCACGTGAACCAGCTGCCTGATGGTGCTGAATACGCCTCTCCCCGAGCCATGGCCGTCGGCAGGCCGTCATGCGGCGAGGTCGTGCCGGTCAGCACCAGCGGGCGATCGCCGTCACCGCGACGTGTCGCGCGATTCTTCCGGATCCCAGGCGTGGAGCAGCGGACCGCCCCGTTGGTACGTCGTCGTCGTCACGAAGGCGAGCCAGTCGTAGTCGGTCAGGCAGTCACCGGTCCACGGAAAGTATGTCGGGTTTCTGACGCTGCCGGTCCGGGGCGTGAGGCCGACGACACGATCGGTTGGTGCTGACGAGGTAGGGATGAGCACCGTCTCGGAAAACCTGGCTTCCAGCGAGCCAGCCTCCGGCGGGGCGATGCCATTGTCATCCGAGGTGCCGAGGCCCGTGCCGATCACGGCGTAGCGACGGCCAAACCATCGGGAGACATGTGAGCCCGCCGGCCACCACGTGTGCGTCACGTCCCCCATCCTCCAGTGCATGCGGCCACGCTTCAGGTGGCCGTTGTGGGCGAAGACGAGCACCTTGCCGCGATCGCGTTCGAGCGAGGCAATGAAGGCGAGATTGTCGGCCATGATCGTGTCGCGAATACCGAGCACTTCGGCATAGCCCGCCGTACGGGCCATGGCGGCGTGCGCTCCCAGCAGCTGCCTGGCAACCTGGGCGTCATGCAGGGCGGCGTCCAGTCGGCCACGGTCGATCTCGGGCCCGCGGCGCCGCAGTTCAGTGATCACGTCCTCGACCTCGATCCGCAGGTCGTTCGCCCTGGGCGTGCCCCCCACGCCCTTCGTGGGATCGCCGATCACCGCCGGGTTTTCCCAGTCGGCATCGTCGCCGATCAGGCGTTCGATCCGCGCCCGCCGATCGGGCACCAGCTCATACACCCGCTCGAGCACCAGCCTCGGACTCGCAAAGGCCATCTTTCCAAGCGGCATGTCGAAACCATAGAAGTGAACCTGCTCGGCGGTGCCTGCGTTGTGACGCCGGATCCATTCGATGAGTTCACGGTTGGCTTCGAGCAGCCCCATGCCGTTGCTGATCCAGTCCGCCAGGTTCGCCTCGTCGCCACGGCCGCAGACGTGCTCGTTGACATGCCGAGACTGCGGAAAACTGCTCTCGATCACGATGGATCGGAAGCCGTGCCGTTCCACGAGCCGCTGAAAAAGACGATTGCGACGTTGGAGGATCTCCTCGCCGCCGTGAAGCGCCTCGCCAAATCCGAGGAGCTCCACCTCGGGCATCGTGGCGATCATCCGATCGATGCCGTCGTCGGTGAAGGGGAGGCCATCGCGGGAGATCCATTCATCAATGGTTGGGGGCATGGTGGGCTCGGCCAGGGCGTCGGATGATGTCAGCAGGAGGATCGCGACAATGAGAAGGGGCACAGGACATGATCCTCGCCGAAGGTGGTTGCGGGCACGTGAGGAACGGCTCCAGCCGCCTATCCAGCCAGTTTCATCAGTTCGAGCACGAGGATGATGGCCACGCCCATCAGGCTCTCGCCGGCAATCAGCCCGCTCGATACCGGAACCGTGTAGGTTTCGGCCACCGCGGGTCGGGCGCGGGCGACCAGCCATGCGAGCAACGCCCCGACGAACATCGCGATCGAGTTGAAGGCCGGAATCACACCGGCGATGCCGAGACCCGTGGTGGAGGGGAGCCACGGCCGCCACGACGGAGGCCCGAGTTCCTCCAGGAGCGTGAGCACGATGCCGATGGCGGCTCCGACCGCGATCGCCTGCAGGGCGCCGGCCGGCAGGGCATCGAGCCCCTTGGCGAGCAGTTCGGCGACGCCGGCCCACACTTTCGCCGACGGCGCCGGGAGGGCCTCGGTGCCGAGCCTCGAGGGGTCGCGCTGCACGACGAAGAGATAGGCAGGCACCGACACGATCGTGCCGGCGACCACGCCGAACAACTGGGAGATCGTCTGCTTGCGAGGATTGCCACCGAGCAGATATCCGCTCTTGAGATCGGTGAGCAGGTCAGCCGCGTGCGAGGCGGCGCCGGACGTGATCGAGGCGGTCATCAGATTGGTGGTGATGTTTTGCGGGGCTACCACCCCATACATCAGCTGCGTGATCTTCCCCATCGCGCCGATCGGGGTGATGTCGGTCTCGCCGGTGGCTCGCGCCGCCACGATCGACAGGAAGAACGTCACCAGCACCGCCAAGATTCCCATCCACCAGGTGATGCCAAACAGCCAGTGGCCGAGAAGCACGCAGGCGGTGCCGGCCACGAGGGTGCCGGCCACGAACCAGCTCGAAGGCACCTCGACCCGCTCGAGCGGGTCATCGTGGTCGCCGCGTGCCGTCCCTCCCACGAGTCGGCCGAGGCCGCCAAAGGCCCGAAGCACCGTCTTCCATTTCAGCGCGAAGGACAGCAGGCCCGACGACACCATCATGGCGGTGGATGGCCAGAGCACCCATGACACGATGCCACGGTATCCGGGCTGGGCGATGCCCTGTTCCACGAGGATTGGTCCGATGACGCCGTAGAAGATGATCGAGCCCACGAGCATCGACGCGGCCACACGCAGCCCCATGATCGCCCCGGCCGCGATCATGATGAGCGAGCCTTCGATGCCGATCGTGTATCTGATGAGAAGGTCATGGGCGAACGACGAGGGGCCGAACGGGAGTTCGCTGGGAATCGCCCAGCCCTTGATCGACTTGATGCCACCGACCAGGTCACGGCCCACCGCCACGACCGCTCCGAGGATCGCCGCACCAAACAGCGAACGCGCCTTCACGACGGCCTCGCCCCCCTCGCTATGCATGCTCGTGAGGGTTTCAGCGGTCGCGATGCCGGACGGGAAGGGAAGCTGATCGATGTTGATGAGCTGACGCTTCAGCGGGATCGCCATGAACACGCCAAGCATTGAAAGTGCCGCAAGCCAGAGGCCGATCTCCCACCATTCCAGCAGGCGGCCCGTGGTGAGGTAGAGCGCCGGGATCGCCGACACGAGCCCGGCGCTCGACATGTAGCCGGCGGCGCTCGCCGCACTGCTCATGGTGTAGTTCTCGAGCGTCGAGAAGGGGCGTTTCCGATAGGCCGGCACGACCTGCTCCAGAAACTTGAACACCGCATAGGCGATGATGCAGGCGGTGATCGTGACGCCCAGACCCCAGCCGGTTTTCAGGCCGACATACAGATTGGACACCGACATCAGTCCACCGATCAGCATGCCGGTGACGACCGCCCGGGGGGTCAGCTGCACGGCGTCGTCGCCGGCGTAGACGTTGGAGAGCCACCAGGCGGCCGCGGCGCGGTCGTCGGCGAAGGGAGGATGCTTGTCGGGGACGGAGCGATTCGTCATGGCACGGCTTCCGGAGGCCGAAGAAGGCTACCCGGATGGAGGCCAGGGCGGCGAGAGAGAACGACGCCACCCGCCGCCAGGCTGGTCACGCCGACGGCCGCGGCCACGCCCGGCCATGCCTGCAGGGGCCGTGGATGGCCCCTGCAGCCATGTGATCAGAACACGTCGAGATTGAAGTGGTGGCCGTGATGGTACCGGCGCGACTTCGGATAGTAGTTCTGCCAGGCGCGGTTGTAGACCGGTGTCCGCATCTCCTGCGGATAGCGGTAGTAGAGGTCGTTGGCGCTCTGGTAGTAGCCGTCTTGGTAGAAGTTCTGCGGATACCACACATACGGATAGTGGTAGAGCCGGTTCCAGTCGTGGGTGTTGTAGGTGTTACCCCACTGGTAGCCGAACGCCTGCGTGCCGGCGGCCGGTGACTGGGCGGCCGCATGCGTGGCGGCGAAAGCAACAAGCGCGAAGGCGGCGAACGCCCCCGCGGCGCGGTAACGAAGCATCGGATTGTCCCCCTGAGAATCCAGCGTCCGTAAGGAGTATCGGCCGTCCGTACGACCGTTCTTCACGGAAAAACCCGCAGGGTCAGGGGCCGACCGGAAACTGGCCCGCAGCCAGTTCGCGATCCCACTCGTCCATCAGGGGCCAGTGGGGGGCGCAGGTGCCGAAGTCGGCGAGTTTCAGGTAGCCCTTCAGTCGGGCGATGGTCGCCGCAAGGAGACGGTCATCCTTCCGAAAGATTGGCCCGTGGCTTGGAAGCAGCCATTCGACGTCGCTGGCGGCGATCCGCTCGAGCGACTGGATGAAAGAGGGAATGTCGCTGCCATGATGCGCATCGATCGCCCCGACCGAACCATCCCGGTAGATGTTGTCGCCCGACAGCAGCAGGTTGCCCATGCGGAACGAAAGCTGGCTGTCGGTATGCCCCGGCGTGAGCCACACCTGGAGCGATCGGCCTCCGATGGGGATCGTGTCGCCGTCGACGATCGGCCGATCGACCTTCACCTTGGGCATGTCGAGGTGAACGTTTTGGGCGTCGATCTCCGCGAACGTCTTGATGCGATCGCCACTCTCGAGGGACGGCACGGCCTTCGGATGGGCCAACACCGGGGCCTTGAGGATGGCCTTCGCCTTGGCCATGCCCTGGATGTGATCGACGTCGGCATGCGTCGCGATCAGGGCACAGCACTGCGACAGGGGGAAGTCCATCTGACGGATCAGTTCGATGATCTCATCGACGCTCTCTTCATATCCAATGTCGACGAGGGCCCAGTCGCGATCGTCGTAGACGAGGTAGACGTTGCAGCCGATCCGCCAGCCCGCCTGATAGTTCATCTCGATGACACCGGGGAAGACAGGACGGCGGTCGAGCATGGCGTTCGAGAACGAGGGCTGATTTGCGGGGAAAACCCCGGCAGGACACACTGGCATGGTAGGGCCAGGCTGGCGACGAGTGTAGGGCGTCGGGCCGGCGGCGGCAATGAACGTTCGACACGAGCAGCACCTCGATGGATTCCCAAACACCAGCCGACGCACCGTCTTTCGTCGCCTGGTCGGGCGGCGTTGCCGAACTCTGCAACGTGGTCGAGCGGCTTCTTCCGGTGGCCGCCGCTCTCGGCGCTGCCGATCCGATGCCGCACCCGTGGCATGGTGCCCTGTTTGGCAAACTGAGGCCGCAGGTGTCGCGGGAGCCGTTGCTGGTGGCCGCGGTCTGTGGCGGCACGAACACCGGCAAGAGCCTCATCACCAACACCCTCGTCGGCGCGGCCATCAGCCGTTCCGTTCCCGAAGCGGCCCGCACCGTTCATCCGGTCGCGAGTCTGGCGCGGGGGGTAGCGGAACGGGTCGATCTCGCCGAGTTGTTTCCGGGATTCCAGCCGGTGCCGTGGCGAAGCGACGCCGACGCGCTCGACCTGGGAGCGGGCGACGTGCTCGTGTGGCGGGAGGATCCCGGAGGAACCCAGCCACCTCGGCTCGTGATGCTCGACACGCCCGACATCGACGGCACTCTTCGGGAAAACTGGCACCGTGCGGAGCTCGTGCGCCACGCCGCCGATGTGATCGTCGCGGTGCTCACGCAGCAGAAATACAACGATGCCGCCGTGCGGGATTTTTTCGCTCAGGCCGCCACCGCGGGAAAGACCGTGATGGTGGTGTTCAACATGGTCGATTGGCCTCGTCAACGGGAGCGGATCGCCGGCTGGCTCGGCACGTTCACGACCGAGACGGGGGTGGCTCCTGCGGCGGTGTATGCGGTGCCGCACGACTTCGCCGCCGCGGAATCGGGCACGATCGTGATCCATCCGCTGCCGGAACTCACGCCCGATGGTGGCAGCATGGGTCTCGCGGAACGGCTGTCGGCCGGCGACTTCGACCGCATCAAATGGCGGGCCATGGAAGGGGCGATGCGGGTGGTGATCGACCCGGCGACGGGCCTTTCGTCGTGGCTCGATGGCATCGACCGCGCGGCTGCGGGATGGCGCGACGCCCAGCACCTGCTCGAACGCGAGGGACGGGTGCGCGTCGAACTCCCGGCAGCGCCTCGGCAACTCGTCTGGGACGAGGTCTGGCGGTGGCTCGAACCTCGGCGATCGGGGATCGACCTGATGGTGAGTGCGGGCTATCGCGCGGTCGGCCAGGGGGTGTCGTGGATGGCCCGGCGTGTCGGGCTGGCTCGTTCGTCGGCCGAACGGCAGGAGGATTTCGCCCATGCCGAACTGGAGGCCCTCAAGCGGGCCTTGGCCGACTTCATCGACCGCCTTGACGGGGCGTGTCGGCTCGATGCGCGGCTGGCGGCCCAGCTCGGGCCTCGTCTGGCGGCCGCCGACCGGGCTGCGTGGTACGCCGATCTCGAACGCCGGCACGCCTCGTTGCCGCTCGTGTCGGACGGCTACCGGAGCTTCGTGCGGAACGAACTCGACCGATTCGCCGAAACGAATCCCGGCATGGTGAAGGCGGTGCTTACCGGACTCACGGTCGGGTCGGTGGTGCGGCCAGTGATGACGCTGGCGCTGTTCAGCGCCGGTGCGGCCGCCATGCCGGCCGCGGCCGGCGTGCTGCACCACGTGCTCGACTTCGGGGTGACCGTGGCAGCTCCGCTGGCCGGCGAGGGAGCGGTGGCTGTCGCCGCGCAGGGCATTCGACCGCTCATCGAACGGCTCTTCGCCGGATGGACCGCCGACCGCGGACGGATTCTGGCGGAGACGCTCCACGACGTGGTGTTGGGTGGCGGTGTCGATGAGATCGCGACCCTGGCGTCGTCGTCGTCACGGCCCGAGATGATCCGGGCACGGCAGCTGCTGGTGGAACTTTCCCGGGAGAGTGCCTGATCATGACAACCCATCGCGACACCGACGCTGTTCCGACATTCGCGCACGAACTCGACGCCGCATCGTTCGACCTCCTCGTCGAGAATCTCGACCGCTGGGTGCGGTCGGCTCCGGCGTGGCCGCCGGCCCGCGGCGTGCAGGCCGAGTGGGACGGTGTTCGGCCAAGGCTCGAGGCCGCTCGGCACGATCTGGCGAGGGTGCTCGTGGTGGGGGTCGTGGGCGGCACCGGGACGGGCAAGAGCACGCTCGTCAATGCGTTGGCCGGTGGCGAGGTGACGGCTGCGGGCGACGTGGCGCGTCCCACGACGATCAACCCGGTCGTCGTGGCGGCACGCGACGTCGACGTGTCGTGGCTGCCGCTCGACGCCATGGGAGCGCGGCTCGTGCGAAGCGATTCACCCGCCGTCGCCACCATCGTGCTCGTCGACTGTCCGGATCCCGACACCCAGGATCTGCCCGGACACCCGGTCGTCGACACGTCTCGACCGAGCGGGGGCAATCGGAATCGCGATCTCCTCGAGGCGGTGCTTCCCGCCTGCGACGTGCTGCTGCTCGCCTCGACGGCGCAGAAATACCGGTCGTGGATCGTGGCTCGTGAAGTGGCTGCTTTTGCACCCGGCCGTCCGCTTCTCTTCGTGCAGACTCACGCTTCGCGTGATCCGGACATTCGTGCGGATTGGCGAAAGGAACTGGAGTCGCAGGGGTTCGACGTGCCGCGCATCTTCCGGGTCGATGGCGTGGATGCAGCCGAGCGGGCTGCATCGGGGCTCGAGCCAGACGCCGGCTTTCGGGATCTCGTCGCGGCGATCAACGACGAACTCGTCGGTCGGGCGGCGCGACGGGTGCGCCGCACCGGTGCGGTCGATCTGGCTGCCTGGTTCACTCGGCAGGCCCGTGAGGCGTGCGGCGGCTTTCAGCCCGCCGTGGCCGCACTTTCGGTCGGCGTCACGTCGGAGACGCGTCGGCTCGAGGGCATTCTCGCGAAGGCGATTCGTGAGACGCTTCACGGCAACCGGGCTGCGTGGCAGCGTCTGATCGGTGACGACGTGGTGGCCCGATGGCATGGTGGTCCGTTCGCCGCCTTTCTCCATGTGACCTCGGCGCTGGCGTCGCTCTGGAGCCGGATCCGGCCCACAGGCGGACTCGTGGGTCGCCTTTTGGCGGGGCAGTCGGTGACGGCGGCAGCCCGCGAAGCCGGATGGCACGCTGTTGAGGAACTCGGGCTTCCCAGCGGCGAAATCGAGCAGACCCGGAGCGTGCTGAGTGGGCTCGCGGTTCGTGCGGGCATGACGGAGCCGCTCGTGGGGCGATCACGGCTGTCCGTCGATCGCGCCGAGGCGGCGACGGCCACGGTGGTCGATCGCGCCGGTCGGTGGCTGGCGACCGGCATCGATCAGCTGGTGGCGCAGCGACGACGTCACGTGGGACAGCCCATCGTCCATTGGACATTCGAGGCGCTGTTTTCGGGACTCGTGATCACCGTTCTCGGTCGGGCCGGCTGGAACTTCTTCTACGGCAACCTCTGGGAAGGACGGCCCGTGTCGGGGATCGGCTTCCTCGAAGAGGCCATCGTGTGGGTGATTCTCTGGGGGTTTGCCCTGCGATGGGCGGTCTTTGCCCTGGTGCGTCGCGGGCTTGATCGCGATATCCGTGGACTCGTCGATTCCCTCGCAGCCTCGCGAGTCGTTGAACCACTGATCGCAGACTTTGCCGCCGCCGCCGAGTCAGCGGGATCGTGGATGGGCGAGGGCGATCGGCTGGGCAGCGAGGCCGAGAGGCTGGCGGCCGATGGTGATCGATCGGCCCTCGGGAGACTGCGGCGGGCTGCCTCGGAAGCAGGGCGATTCAACACCGCAAGCGCATAAAAAAACTCCGCCCGGGGTTTCCCCCGGGCGGAGCTCACTGGCCGATGTCGGGCAACAGATCTCCGACCGACCTATTTGCCCTCAACTCACTTCGAGGCAACCGTCCGGATCGCCTGGGCCTTGGCAGCCGAGGCATCGGGGGTCGGCTCAGCAGCCGGAACCGCACCGCACGCCGGCTCGCAGCAGCCGTTGCCGGCTCCGCAGCCCGGCTCGCAGCAACCGTTGCCGGCCGAGCAGTCGGGCTCGCCGCAGCAGCTGCCGCAGCAGCTCTTGCGGGCATGCTTCGCCTTCAGGCAGGCGAGGAGGTCACGAATCGGGTGGCAGTGCTTCTTGCAGCAGCGGGTGCCGCAGCAAGAATCCGCACCACAAGCCGGTTCGCAGCAGCCGTTGCCAGCGTCGCAAGCGGGCTCGCAGCAGCCGTTGCCGGCGTCGCAAGCGGGCTCGCAGCAGCCGTTGCCGGCGTCACAGGCGGGCTCACAGCAGCTGTCGCAGCAGCTGTGCTTCCGCTTGCACTTCGCGAACAGACCCTTCAGACCACCGAACAGGTCGTGCTTCTTGCAGCAACGGGTGCCGCAGCACGAATCAGCTCCGCACGCCGGCTCGCAGCAGCCGTTGCCAGCGTCGCACGCCGGCTCGCAGCAGCCCTTGCCAGCATCGCAGCCCGGCTCGCAGCAGCCCTTGCCGGCATCACAACCGGGCTCACAGCATCCATTGCCGGCATCGCAGCCGGGCTCACAGCACGAGCAACAGCCCTTGTGGCCGAGCATCCGATCGAGGAGCTCGAAACCGTAGGACTGGCTACAAACGGCAACGCCGAGGATCAGCGCACCGACATACATCATTCGCTTCATCGAGCCACATCTCCTTTGCTTATGGATCACCGGTGTGGTCGTCCCGCTCGCGACGGTGTCACCCCGAGGTTGTGATCCACGTACTCTCCGCGGCAGGCCTGTCGAGCCATTCCGTGACTCGAGGATCGCAGGTTACTGCCGCCCCCTGGTTGCCCGACGGGCACAGTGATTGCCCCGGGGGACATGGGGGCTATCGGCGGTCTTCCTCCGGCGGCTTGAACACCGCCCAAGTTTTTTGTTTTCCACAGATTGCCTCTGTGCATCGCGAAAACTTTGCCGTGCATCCGGCCTGCGCAAGGCGTGTGGCGGAGTCCTGCGCGACCGTTCCAGTGTGATGGCACGGTCGCCGGCAATCGACAAGGTTTGCCACTGCTCGAGCCCACCCTGGAAAACCGTGCGGCCTGAGGCTGGGGGGCGCGATCTGATTGACATCCCTTGCCCCACCCCTACACTCCACCACGACTCTGGTGGCCGGCTGTCAGATGCTCCTGCAGCCGGCAAACAGGGAACTCCGGTGCAACTCCGGGACGGCCCCGCCGCTGTGATCAGGCGTCGAGGTCGGCTGCATTCAGGCCATTGCCCGGTGCCCGCGTCACACACGCGGGTGGGGGCGAGAAGGCGGGCAGCCGGCCGAGCCTGAAAGTCAGAAGACCTACCAGAGCCATGGGTTCACCCGACCGCGAGGGCGGAACGGTGGGCACGGTTGCCTGCGCAGCCGTTCGGCATCTCTCTGGGCTCGAAGCGTTTCGCGCGATGCATGTCTCTTCTTTGGCCTGCGCCCTCTGGGCTCGGCCGAAGGATGTGCTCGTGGATGACGATGGCATTCCATGACGCGTTCCAACCTCCACGCCCGTGTCGGCATGACGCTCGTCGAGCTGCTCGTCGTGGTCGCGATCGTTGCGGCGCTCGTCGCGCTCCTGCTCCCTGCCGTCCAAGCAGCTCGTGAGGCCGCCCGACGGGTCAGTTGCCTCAACAACCTCAAGAGCGTGGGATGCGCCCTCCATGGCCACCTGCTTGCCCGCCGAACGTTTCCGGTCGGCTGCCGAGAGTGGAGGGCTCCGGGGCGAAAGGGTCCCGAGCGGTGCCTTGCGTGGAGTTGTCGAATCCTCCCATGGCTCGAAGATCAGCACGTCGCTGATCAGATCGACGACGGCAAACCGTTCGACGACATGGCCAACGCCGCCGCCGCCTCCACGCCCCTTGCGGTGTTTCGCTGTGCGTCGGCCGACCGTTTCGACCTCCTGGTGGGCGGCCTTGGACGCAGCGACTACGGCGGGGTGAACGGGGAGCGGATTCGATCCCCCAACACCCCGGAGAAGGGCGTGCTGATCCATGATCGGGCGTTTGCCGAGCGGGACATCGCCGACGGTCTCTCGCACACGATTCTCGTTGGCGAGTGCGCCTCGGGAGCCTGGGCCGACGGCCAGTGGATCAACGGACGAAACCTGTTCGATCAGGCCTATGCCGTGAACTGGCCCACGTGGGAGGACGAGCTTCGCAGTCGACATCCGGGCGGCGCCCAGGCGTTGTTTGGCGACGGCTCCGTCAGGCTTCTCGCCGAAACACTCGACACCCGTGTTCTTGCCGCATCGTGCACCCGTGCCGGCGGCGAGATCGAATCATCTCAGGGGGCCGTGCCATGAACGGCCTCCCCATCCATTCGCCCGGAGGTGCCGCTCCTCACCGCTGAACCCGACCGTCGCCTGTCGATGGCCGGGATTTTGTCGTCGCGTCGGACGCTGGTGTTCGTCGTGAGTAGCCGCCTTTTGTCTGAACCGAATGTTCTGGAGCACTTTTTCATGGCCCGCCTGTTGTCGATCGTTCTCGCCGTTGTCACGGCGCTCGTCGTCTCGTCGTCCTTGGCCGATGTCGTCACATTCGAAGACCTGACGGTTCCACCGTCGGGATACTTCAACGGTGATCCTGGAACACTCTCGCCGGGGCAGTCGGTGACCGTGCCGTGGACCTCCGCTGGTGCGGCGTTTTCAAACACGTATGCGATCGACGACTACGGCGATTTCGTCTATCCCTACTGGGAGGGTTTTTCCTACTCGAACGTCGTCAACACGACCGACCCGGGCTTTACCAACCAATACGCGTCGTATCCGGGCGGTGGGTTCGCATCGAGCACCTACGCGGTGTCGCATTACGAATACCTTTCCAATCCGGTCGTGACGCTCCCCGGGCCGGCGACGGTGTCGGGCTTCCGCATCGCCAACACCACCTATGCCGCCCTGACGATGCTCAACGGCGATTCATACGGCTTCGCGGCCCCGCTGCCGCCGGGCGGCTGGTTTGCCACGACGGCGACCGGCCACCTCGGCGCCACGACGACCGGCTCGGCCACGTTCTATCTGGCTGACCTCAGGGGTGATTCGCCGCCGGGCATTCTTTCGACCTGGTCGTGGTTCGACCTGACCTCACTCGGCACCGTGGACTCGATCGAGTTCACCTTCAGCGGATCCGACACCGGAGCCTTTGGACTCAACACCCCGCAGTACTTCGCGATGGACGATCTTGCCTTCGCCGTCGTGCCCGAGCCTTCGACGTGGGTGGCTGCCGGCGGGATGGCCTGGATGGCGGTCGTCACGCGCCACCGCCGCAGGCTGTGGTGGTACAGTACGGAGGAGCGGGTATGAGGCTGTCCGCCGCAGCGGCCACCGTCCCTCGTCAGTCGCCTTCCTGGGAATGACCATGATCTGCCTGAACATCCTTCTCACGGCCAAGAACGAAGCCGACGTTCCGCACCTTCGTGCCCTCATCACCGAAGCGATGCGAAAGAGCCGTGCGGAGCCCGGCTGTCTCCGCTTCGACGCCTATCACTCGTCGGCGGATCCGCGACGGTTCACACTCGTGGAGCATTGGGTCGATCAGGCGGCGGTCGATGCCCACAGGCTTGCGGAGGCATACACCACAATCTACAAGCCGCAGGTGATGCCCCTTGTCGACCGCGAAGGGCATCCGTCAACGCTTCTGGAATAGCCTGGGCCACCGACACGCATGATTCTGCTCATCGACAACTACGACTCGTTCACCTGGAACCTCGTCCAGCGACTTGGCGAGATCGCACCGCAGATACCGGTCGAGGTTCATCGCAACGACCAGATCACCGGCGACGAGATCGCGGCGAAGGCACCGAGCCACCTCGTGATTTCGCCGGGGCCGTGCACCCCCGACGAGGCGGGCATCTCGTGCGATGTCGTGCGTCGGTTCGCTGGCCGCATGCCGATCCTCGGCGTCTGCCTCGGGCATCAGTCGATCGGCCAGGTCTTTGGCGGAACCATCGTGCGGGCGAAGCAACTGATGCACGGCAAGGTCGACCGCATCGAGCACTCGGGCAAGGGGCTGTTCGTCGGGCTCCCGTCACCGATCGAGGCAACCCGCTACCACAGCCTCGTGATCGACCCTCCCACGCTTCCGAAGGAGTTTGAGGTCGACGCCTGGGCCGCCGCCCCCGATGGATCGCGGGAAATCATGGCCATCCGCCACACCGCCCTTCCCATCTTCGGGGTGCAGTTTCATCCGGAGAGCTTTCTGACGCCTGCTGGCTACGAGCTCCTGAGGGCGTTCCTGCGAACCTCGACCGTGACGGCATGATCGATCTGGCCGATGCGATCGCGCTGGTGGAACGAACGGCCAGGCCGTTGCCGGCGAGGCGACAGCGGCTCGCGGCCGCCGCAGGGGCGATGCTTGCCGAGGATGTGCTGGCCGACGTTGATTCGCCGCCGTGGGATCGGGCGATGATGGATGGGTTTGCCATCCGATCGGCCGACATGGCCGGACGCGGAGACGACGCAATCGAGTTCGACGTGGTGCTCGATCTCGCGGCGGGTGACACGACCGCGCGAACAGTCGCGTCGGGAGCCTGCGCCCGAATCATGACCGGAGCCCCGGTGCCTCCTGGCGCCGACGCGGTCATTCCGATCGAGTCAGCCCTCGACGGCACGGCTGGTGCGAGGGCGGGCGCCCGCGTGCGGCTTCGCGAGCCGCGGTTTCGTGCCGGGCAGCATGTCGGCCGCCGTGGTGCCGCCTTTCGGGCCGGGCAGCCCGTGCTGCGGGCGGGCTGCCGACTGACGCCGGCGGCGATCGGTCTGGCGGCGGAAGCCGGGGCGACGCACGTGCGGGTGTCGGCCACACCGCGGGTGGCGATTCTCTCAACCGGCAGCGAACTGGTGCCCGTGGAGGCGATTCCAGCCCATGGCCGCACGCGAAACTCGAATGGTCCGATGATCGCCTCGGCGGTGGAGCGGCTTGGGGCCGAGCCGATTCCGCTCGGCATCGCCGTGGATCGGGCGGAAGCGATCCGCGCCGCGGTCGCCCAGGGACTTGCCGCCGACGTGCTCGTGCTCTCGGGGGGCGTATCGGCAGGGGATCTCGACCTCGTGCCATCGATCTTCTCAGCCTGCGGCGTCGAGCAGGTGTTTCACAAGGTGCGACTCAAACCGGGCAAGCCCGTGTGGTTCGGCCAGTTCGACCGAGGCGACGCAGCCCCTCGAACGCTCGTCTTTGGACTGCCAGGCAACCCAGCCAGCAGCCTCGTCTGCTTCGAACTTTTCGTGCGGCCTGCCCTGGCGATTCTGGCCGGTCGCCCGGCCAAGCAGTGGCATCTTCCCAGAGTTCGTGGCGTGCTCACTGGGGCGGCCCGGTCGGCTTCCGACCGACCGGTCTATCTGCCGTGTCGCCTCGTGGGCGATGCGGCATCCCGGGGGATCGAACCGCTGCCATGGACAGGTTCCTCAGACCTCGCCAGTCTCGCCATCGCGGACGGGCTCGTGGTGATCGAGGCCGGGCAGCGAGCCGAGCCCGGAGGTGAGGTAGAAGCGGTCGTCTTCCCGTACGGAGGCCTCCCTCGGTGAACGCCATCCCAGGGATCGTCGTGGCGTCGTTTCCGAAAGCGGGAAGCACCTGGGTGAGGTTCCTGATCGCCAACCTGTTCAATCAGGTGGCGCCGGAAATCGAAGCGGTCGATTTCCACAGCATCCACGACATCGTTCCCGAGATCGGACGCCCCGATGCCCGTCGGCACTTTTCGTCGATGCCACCAGTGTGGAAGACACACGATCCGTGGCAGCGATCATTCGATCGGGTGGTGCTCGTGCTTCGCAATCCCTGGGACACGCTCTACTCCTACTACCACTACCTCACGGGAGAACACGGCCGGACGGTGACGCTCCGCGACGTCGTCACCGATGGTCGGCACGGTGCGGCGGCCGTGGTGCGTCATGCCGCCTCCTACCTCGGCCGCTGTCACGACCTTCTGGTGATTGCCTACGAAGACCTCCATGCCGTGCCGCAGCCGGAAGTCCGGCGGCTTGCCGAGTTTCTCGGGGTGGCGGCGACCGATCGGCAGGTTACGGAGGCGGTGAACGCGTCGTCCTTTCAGTCGATGCAGGCGAGTGAGTGCTCGAAGGGCCGCCGGTATGGAGGGGGCAGCTTCCGATTCATGCGGCACGGCGCCGTGGGCGAGGGATACGCCGCCATTGCGCTCGAACCGGGCCTCGACCGTCATGTGCGACGGGAACTGGCCCGGTGCCCGGCGCTCGAGGCGCGGTATGCGGGCTTCACGCCGTAGCGCGACGAAGCCTGGTCACGTGAAGCGGCATGCTGCCGTCTGGAATCAGCCGGGCACGCTGCGGTGGAAGTGCACGTGCTTCCAGCCGTCGCGAGTCCGCACCCACACGCGGGTTTCCTCCCCGCACGACACGATGGGGCTGCCGGACGCATCGAGCTTCTGGACGAGCCGCACGTATGCCACGACGGCTACGTCGTCGCCGAGCATCTTTACGACGGGCGATGCGAGCGTGGTCGTGACATGCGGCGAGGCCTTCGCCCGTTCACCCGCAAGATCGAAATAGAACTTGTGAAAGGGAAGGCCTTCGACGAGCTGGCCCTTCGCCTCGGGCTCGAAACAGGTGATGTCGTCGGCGACGAGGGTTTGATAGGTCTTCCAGTCGGCCGCGGCGACAGCGTCGAGGAGCCGACGGGTGGCGGCGAGAACTTCTTCAGCAGGCGAGGACATCCAGGGTTCCTTTCGGGAGGGTCATGCAGGGCGGGCGACAAGGCCGAGCGACACGAGCTTCTCGAGACATTCGTCCCGTTCACGGCATCGGGCGATGCTGGCCCATGAGCCGTCCTGAGCGGCCAGGAAAGCCTCTTCCGACGCAGGCAGGCGGCCTCCGGTTTGGGTGACGAGCCGTCCGATCACCTCCCGGTCGAGCCGCGTCAGACGCATCGACTCGACGCGGTAGTCGAGAAATGCCTCCCACACGAGCGGGAAGAGAGGTGCCACGATCTGGTGTCCGATGGTTTCGGCGTAGCGGCGGATCTCGAGCTGCGCGTGCGAATCCATTCGCAGGGCGAGAAAGTGGAGCAGATTGTGGAGGTTGATCTTCCAGTAGGCCTCGGTGTAGGTCGAGAGGGGAAGGTCTTTGCGGGCCTGCTCGCGGGCGACGCCCGCCCCGAGACGCTCCTCGTAGATCCGTCGCGACATCTCCTGCAGCTCATGTTCAGACTGCGTGAGCTGGGAGCCGGCCTCCGACGACATCAGGCCACCCGATCCCTGGCGGTTCGAGGTGGCCTGGCTTCGCCATTCGCCGGTGGAGGTGGCCTGCATGGAGTCGATCGCCAGCGAATAGCGGGTCGAGTATTCATTGACGCTGGCCGTGCGATGACGGATCCACTGACGCCAGCAGTCCATCGGAACCCTGACGACAAACTTGAGTTCCGCCATCTCGAATGGCGTCGTGTGGGCATGCCGCATCAGGTAGCGGATGAGCTGTCGATCGTCGCTCACCTTTCGGGTGCCTTCGCCATAGCTCACCCGCGCGGCCTGCACCACCGACCCGTCGTTGCCCATCACATCGACCAGCGCCACGAAGCCGTCGTCGAGCACCGGGAACTTCTTCCAGCGGAGAGCCTCCGCGGCAGCGGCATGGTCGGAGTCGGTCGGGGTGTCTGGGGCGGTCATGGCATCGATCCTGCAGGGCGAGAAGCCTCACAGAATGGTGCAGCACGCCAGTCGGGTCAATCCGCGGCCGCCAATCCCGGGCAGTCAATCCTTCGCGAGGAGTTCCTGCAGGAGGGCGGCAAGCTTTCGGGCGTCATCCGACTCCCGGAGGTGATCGATCCGTGAGGCCGCCACGCCAAGTTTGGACAGGGAGGTGGCGATGCTCGTCCAAAGTTTGTCCCGTTTCTTGCCTTCCGCCAGGTACAGGTCGGTCACCTGTTCCCCGAGACGCTGCAGGAGGGCGGTGTCGAGATTGGCATAGTAGTTCTTGACGATCGACTGCTGGTACTTGGTCAGTTCCGCCATGGCTGTGCCCTGATTGCCGATCCTGGTTTGGAGGTTGTGGGAAGGATGGCTACAGTATCGGCGAAATCCCCGCAGGCCATCGAGAGTTTCCCATGCCCACCATCACGTTCACGAACGAAAAGAAGGAAATCCAGGTTCCGGCCGGAGCGAATCTCCGGAAGGAAGCGATTCGGGCCGGGGTGTCGCTGTATCCCGGTATCCACAAAGTGGCCAACTGCCATGGCTTCGGCCAGTGCGGTGCCTGCCGCGTGCTCGTCACGAAGGGCATGGAGAACTGCAGCCGGAAGGGGATCATGGAATCCGCCCGGCTGGCCGTTTCGCTCGCCTACATCGGCAACGAATCGCAGATGCGACTGGCCTGCCAGACCCGTGTCACTGGTGACATCACCGTGACCACGCAGCCCCCGATGAACCTCTACGGCGAAAACTTCTTCAGCTGAGCGGTCGTCGTCGGCGAAGCCTGGTGTCGCGTGGAGCGGTTCTCGGGGAGCATGTTCTCGGGAATGGGCGACCGTCACGACGCGGCTCGTTCATCCTGGTGCCGACGGAGCCTGCGTACCGTGAAGGAAGTCATCGCGATCGTGAAGCCGTTTCTGGCCGAGCGGGTGCTCGAGGCGATTGCCGGCATGTCGATCGAGGCCTGCACCGTGCGGGAAGTGAAGGGCTTCGGTCGTCAGAAGAGCTATCTCGACGCCTACGGCGAGAGCGACTACGCGCTCGCCTTCCTGCCGAAGGTGGAGATCCAGTTGTGGATCGACGACCAGTCGGTCGACGACGTCGTGGCGAGGATCGCCTCCGCCGCGCGGACGGGCAGGATGGGCGACGGCAAGATCTTCGTGCTTCCCGTCTCGACCGCGATCGACGATGCCGTCAGGGAGCCGCCGAGCCGCTGAGTCGTGGAGGCGTCAGTCGCGGAAGATGCCCGTGGCATACCACACGCCGTTGCCTCCGCGGCGGATGTCGTAGCCGTAGGCGGCATGGGATGATCCCACGGCCTGCCAGTGGCCGGGAGAATGCCGCCAACTGTGCACGCAGTCGACGCACGAATCGAGGAGATCCTGGTGCTCCCAACTCTCCGCGCACACCTCTGCTGCGGGTCCGCCAAGCCGCTGCGAACGGATTGCCCAGTCATGATGGCCCTGCTTCTGAATGCGGGCCTGGTGGGCCGAGTGTGATTCCGCCTCCGCGCCGAGCAGCGGATCGCAGAACCCCTCGGTGCTCCGGGGATGTTCGTTGTGAAGCCGCACCGCCAGGACCATCGATCGTTGGGTGAGGGAGCCTTCGGGCAGCGCGGCCAGTTCGTCCAGATGATGGGGTTCGAAGCGGTAATAGGTGCCCGCCGTTCGGGGCAGCACCGACACGATTCGGCCCTTCCAGGCTGCGTGGGCGTAGTCCACCACGAAGACGCCGGGGCCGTGCCGCATCTCCCGCAGGGACGGATCGTTCACGAGGGCTGCGGCGTCGTCGATCCCGAGGCGGCACACCACCCAGGGGCTGCCGGATGAGGCAAACTGCTCCTGCACGTCGGCGCGTGCCAAGCGGCTGCCGACGAGGTCGGAGGTGTCGTCGGCCATCGGTTCGATCGATACGAGAAGCATCGCTCCGGCATGCTCGGCGGCGGCGCAGGCAGCGGCGTAGTCGTCGATGCGGGGCAGTGTGGCAGCCGTCCGCATCGATTCGCGTGAAGATGCAGCCATGACCACACCGGTCAGGAGGCACAGGGCAGCGGGAACGAGGCCGCGATGGAGCGCCCAATGGCACATGGAACACCTCACAAGCAGGGGGGGCGAAGGCGGCCGGGGTGGGACGGGTGGCCGCAGGGGGGACCAGGATTCAAGCACGGGGGCGCGGATTTCGGCAACCATGAACGGCGAAACCGTGTGAAAGAGCCTCTTTTTCAGGCAAAGTGGTTTGGCGGGGTTTGGCATGGAGGTGGTGGCACGGCTCGGGATAGACTCCGTCGCACCGGGCCGCCCTGTGGCGGCCACCCCTTGCCCTCGAGGATCCTTGCCGCATGATGCCGCGCACCTTTCCGGTTTCCCTGTTTCTGGCCAGCGTCGTCGTGCTTGCCGCCGGACGTCTGCCTGCCGCCGATCTGGCAAGCCTCGCTGCCAAGCCACTTGGCGAGGGGGAGGCCTTCCGGCCCGTGGCGGAATCGCAGGTGAGCGCCGCGGCGGCGAAGGTACGCGAGGCGATGGGTCCGCTCGATCGGCTCCTTTCCCGGAGTGCCAGCGGCGCCGATTGGCGGAACTACCTCGACTGGAAGGCCCTCACGCATCAGGCAGCCAGCGGTGGCAACGCCGACACGGCAACCCTTCGACGGCTCTTCGAGAAACTCGATGCCGGTGAGAACGGCCTCGAAATGCCGCAGTTTGCCGCCGTGCGGCGCGCCGTTGCCAGCTACCTCGAGGTGGCTGAATCAGCCACCAGCCCGCAGGCAGCCGAGCTCTACCAGCAGCGTCTCGAGAAGCTCTCGGCGGCCGTTGCAGCCGGTGCGGCCAGCGGCACTCCCGAATCGCTTGATCCGGTCGGTCCGTTGCTCGCCCGACTCGCCGACTCGGGCCAGGCACCGGCGACGGTGTCGCAGGTGCGTGACGCCGTGAGCCGGCCAAACCTGTTTCTCGAGGTCGACGAGACTCTTTTGGCCAGTGGCGTGAACCGTGCCATCGACGAGGCGACCACGATCAACGACGTTGTCCTCGGCACACGGGTGCGGGGCACCGGCCACACGTCGGGGCTCGTCTGGCTCGATTTCGTTCCATCGTCCGACCGCGCCGTGGTCGACCTGTCACTCGATGCCACCAACATTTCCGAGACAATGGGAGGCAAGGGGCCGGTCACCGTCTGCACCCTCGGCACGACGAAGGTCGATGCCCGCAAGCGGATCACGATCGATGATCAGCGAATCGTCGCCCAGCCGGTGGAGGCCAGCGCCTCGACCGACACCCAGACGACCGGCATCGGCGTGAAGAGCAAGTTTGCCAAGCAGTTCATTCGTCGCATGGCCAGCAAGAAGGTCTCGCAGATGAAGCCCAAGGCCGAAGCGATCGCCGAAACGCGGGCGCGGGCGAAGGTGCGCGAGCAGTTCGAGAGCCAGACGGCAGGCCCGATTGCCAAGGCCTCCCGCGATTATCAGACCAGGTTCCGCAAGCCGCTGATCGAACGGGGGTGGTATCCGGAACTGATGCGGATCGGCACCACCGATTCACGACTGCACGTCACCGCCCGCAAGTCGCTCGCCGACCAGATCGCGGCCTTCACCGATCCTCCCGTCGTCGATCCCGACGCGGTGCTGTCGGCCCGGGTGCACGAGTCGATGGTCAACAACTCCGCCGAGATCACGCTTGGCGGACGCACGATCACGCAGCAGTTCGTGGAGGAACAGCTCAAGAAAAACAACATGAAGGTGCCGGCCGAACTCGAGAACGACGCCGATCAGCCGCCATGGTCGATCACCTTCGCGAAGCGACGTCCGGTCGAGCTCGACGTTGACGACGGTCGCGTGAAGCTGACCGTGCGAGGCACCCACTACACGTCGGGCGACCGTGAGTTCGATGGGATGAACATCTGGGCGACCTACCGCATCGAGCCCGGCACCCCCGGGATCCGTCTCGTTCGTGATGGAGACGTGCAGATCTATCCGCCAGGATTCGTTCCGGGGGGCGGCGAAAAGCTGTCGATGTCGCAGACCTCGCTGCGTCGCATCCTCCAGAAGCGGTTCAACAAGGTCTTCAAGGACGTCGTCGATGTCGAGCCGCTGAAACTTCCTGGCGAGCTCGAGAAGGCTGGTCCTCTGCCGATCGAGCAGCTCGATGCCCGTCACGACGGGTGGCTGGCCGCTGGATGGCGGAAGCGCGATCCGGCCGTCGACACCACCGCCGACGCCGCGAGCGAACCGACGCTGGCATCGATCGCCGCCAGTGCGATTCTCGAAGCGGCGTTCCTGCAGCGATAGCCGCTGGTGCCTCGCGACCGATCGTCAGGTCATCGGGCGATCGGTCGCGGCGTCACCGGCGCGAAGGGCCGCACCCAGATCGAACGAAACTGCACCGGATTGCCGTGATCCTGGATCGCCAGCGGCAGGGCATCGGCGTGCGGCTCGTAGGCCGGAGGCTGATGCCAGAAGGTGTCGCCGAGGATCACGGTGTCGGAGTGGATTGCGACGCCGTTGTGGACCACGCTCACGCGGCCCGGGGCGTCGAGTCGGCCGTCGGTGAACCGAGGCCGGGTGAACAGGATGTCGTAGGTCTGCCAGTCACCCGGCTTGCGGCAGGCGTTCACTGCGGGAGGCTGCTGCTTGTAGACCGCCCCGCATTGTCCGTCGGGATACGTGAGCGGGCCATCGGTGCCGTCTTCATACGAGTCGAGCACCTGTATCTCGTAGCGACCCATCAGAAAGATCCCCGAGTTGCCGCGCCCCTGGCCCTTGCCGGACGCGGGCGATGGTGTGCGAAACTCGACATGAACCTGGCAGTCGCCGAAGGCGTCCTTCGACACGATCTGGCCCTTGCCGATCGTCACCACGCCGTTGGCGACGGGCCAGTTCTCGCCGTTGTCCCAGGCCGACATGGTCGTGCCGTCGAAGAGCACGACGGCGTCGGATGGAATCGGGGCGGGATGCTCCGGGGCCGGGCCTGGATCGATCACCTTCGGGCGGGGCCACTCAATCGCCATGCGCCACTCCCCGCTGGGATGCGTGGTGCCTCGGAGCTGAAGACGTCGCGTGCGGAGCGACTCGGTGAGCCTACGGGCCTCGTTCTCAGCCTCACTGATCGACCGGCCCTTGGGGGTGCCAGGGCGGGCATGGCCGGCAGCTTCACGATAGGCATCGCGAAGGACTTTCATGCGGGAGAAGGCCTCTGGCAGGAACGGCGCCAGCGTGGTGGGCAGGTTGGGATCATCAGCGGCCTTCGTATCCCCGAAGCCGGCGATCACGGCGCGGCAGATCGCCCAATGGCCATCGTCGTTTGGGTGGATGCAGTCGGGGGTGAACGTGGCGTGTGGATCGACGCTGCGCTTCCGCTCCAGGGCCGCCCTCATGGGGCCATGCACGTCGATCACCGACCAGCCGTCGGCCCGCCTGGTCAACAGCCAGTCGGAATAGGCCGTGAGGACGGCGTCGTAATCGGCCTCGCCCGCCGGGCCCTGGTTGTCTGGTTGCTTGTCATAGATCGGGGGCGTCAGGTGGATGATCCGTGCCCCGGCCTGCTCCACCGTGTCGTGAAGCCGGTCGATCCCGTCCTTGAAGCTGGCAAACCGGGCGGCATCGAGGGGCTGGTAGATGCCACAGTTCATGCCATACATCGCAAGCACGAGATCCGGCTTCGTCACCCGCAGCACTGCATCAAGCCGGTCAAACACGCACGGCCGCGGGAATTTTCCTTTGGCGTGCCCTTCTTCGGTGAGCCCCGAGACCGTTTCGCTCGACAGCCCGACGTCGATCACCTCGGCGGTGATGCCCTGTTCCTCCATCCATGCCGCGAGATCGCCCACCCACCGGCCATCCTGGGTGATCGAATCGCCGAGGATCGCGATCCGCTTCGCCTGACGGATGAGATCACCGGGCGAAGCGGGCTCGGCCGCCAGGGCCGGCACGAGCAAGGCGATGGCGATGACGGGAATGGAGAGGCAGTGGGCGACACGGTTCATGGCGTTCACGGCGCCGGCGTGGCGCCCTCCCGGATGGCGAAGAGATGGCTCTTGTTGGCGATGTAGAGGGTGTCCCCAACGGCCACCGGCGACGTGTAGACGCTGTTGCCCATGTTGATCTCGGCAACGATGTCCTTGTCGCGGCCGAGCGTGAAGATGGTGATGTCGCCATCTTCATCGCCGATGTAAACCTTGCCGTCGGCGACGAGGGGGGAGCCCCAGCTCGCGGCCAGCATGTCGTGCGTCCACACGGGCTTGCCGGTCGCGACGTCGAGGCAGTGGAAGAGGCCGCTGAAATCGGCCACGTAGAGCAGTCCGTCCTTGATCGTCACCGTGCCGCAGGTGCGATGCATCGTCTCTTCGAACGACAGTTTGCCGTCGCCATCGGCGTCGAAGCCAGGGTAGTGCCAGATGGCGGCCGAGTTGGGGTTTGGTCTCGCCACCTCCCCCTGCTCCTTGATCACCGCCTGTTCCCGGCGCCGAGGCAGCGGTGTGTTGGGGTCGGCGAGACTGACGGCCAGTTCGCTCGACACGTCGCCACGTTTCGTGGGATCGATGCACCAGAGGTGCCCGACCCCTTCGCCATGCTCGGGGTCTTCCCCCACGGCCACATACACCAGGCCGTCGAACACCACCGGCGTGCCGATGATGTGATTGCGATCGGCGCGGCCGCCGAGCGTGTATTTCGACTCCTTGGGGTTGCAGTCGAACTTCCACAGCAGCTTGGCATTGCCATTCTCGCCACGGGCGTCGAACGCATAAAGCCATCCGTCCCCTCCCCCAAACAGCACCTGGGGCACGCCACCGAGTTCGGCGTAGGCCGGGCTCGACCACTGCCCGTGAAGGACGTAGGCGCCAGGAGTGCCATCGGCCCAGAGCACGCGACCATCCCGCTTGTCGAGGCAAAGAAAGCTGGGTGCGTCGGGATTGGGAAGGTTGAGATGGCCTTCGTCGACACCGTTGCTCGTGTTGACGAAGAGGAGGTCGCCGGCGGCCGTGACGCTGCAGGAACACATGTTGTGCTGCGAAACACCGAGTTGCTTCATCATGTCGAGCACCCAGACGACATCGGCCTCGTCGTCGGCCTGCACCTTCTCGTCGGCAAACGGCCCGTCGTTCTCGCCGTCGCGGAAACCCTCCGTGTCGAGGCACTTCACCTCGCCCCGGCTCGTGACATACCACAGCCGGTCCCCCTCCACGAGCGGCGCGCAGCAGATGCCCTGGAGGGGCCAGTCGTGAACGCGGCCGGTCGGAAGCTTTTCACTGGAGTCCTGCCAGAGGAACGAGCCGTCGGAGAGGTTGAAGGCGAGCAGGCAGCCGAGGTCGGTGGCCGGCGGATACCGCTTCAACCAGCCCTTCCCGTTGTTGGTGCCGACGAACGCCTTGCCATCAGCGATCACCGGGTTGCCATACGACTGGCTGCCGAGAGCCGCGACCCAGGCGACGTTCTGTGAGGACGATGAATCCCAGTCACCGGTGTCGGGGTCAAACTCGCCAGGCGCCCATTCGATGGGGAGGCCTGTGGCGTCGGGCACGTTGTTGCGGCTCGGTGAGCCGCACCACTGGTTCCACTCGGCGGCGAAGGCCGATCCGGCGGCCACAGCGGCCATGACGATCAGGCTTGCATACGACGTGCTCACGGCACTGCCTCCACGGATACGTTGTCGATGTAGATTTCCGAGTCTTTCGAGTTGCCGAAGAAGCCGGGGCTGCCCTGCAGGTTGCCCGCTTCGTGCGTCGCTTCGATCGTCCAGGATTGTGGCTCGGCTTCATCGCGAGGCCAGACCTTCCCTCGCAGCACCGCCGCGCCGTTGTGGGTGCGAACCTCGAAGCGGAGCGTGTACCACCGTCCGGCCTCCCAGGCGAACGGTATCGTCTTCGAGAAGTGCGTCGCCACCTGCGGCGGCCACGATCGGACCTGCAGCTGTTGACTCGCCCCCATCAGGTCGAGCGTGTATCGCTGAGCGATCAGCCCCATGTCGGGCATGCGTGCCTTTTCAAGGGCGGCAGGATTGCCGAACTTCTTGGCGAAGGCGTCGGCGTCGCTGTCGGCGGTCTTTGGCTCGTTCGAGGCTGGCGAACCGGGCTGCTCCACGCCCGTCTCACGGGCGCGGAAGTCGGCCTGGATGGCGTAATCGTGCAGGTCGATCGGGCCGATCCATCCCTGGCTCCGGGTGCCCTTCGGGATGGTGGTGATCTTCACGAGGCACTTCGAGCCGTCCACCTCGCGCACCACGTGTCGATACCGCATGCCGATCCAGGGAAGCGGCGGATCCCCTTTCACCACGCCCGTTTTGGGGTCGGCGGCGAGAGGAATGTCTTCGAAGTTGAAAGACCATGGAAGGGGCGGCATCGACCGGATCCGTGCCGTGCCCTGGAGATCGCCGACCTTCGCGGTGATGATCGCGGCAGCATGACCGGATGCCGGAGCCGTGTAAACGCCCGCTGTGGAGACCGTGCCCGCCGTGGCCGAGAACTCGGCGGGTGATTCCTTCACGAACCGACCGGCTGCGTCGTACAGCCGCACCTTCAGCGGCTGGGCGCTGCCCGCGGCAATCTGCATCTCGGCGGGCACGACCTGCACCCACGCAGGCGGGCCGGGCTGGCCTGTGGTGGCGGCCGACACGAGATCGGGGCCTGGATTGGAGGGGCCCGACGATCCGCTGCCCGCAGGCTTCTCCCCGAGGCAGTAGAGCCGGGCACCTGTGGTGAGGTAGAGGAGGCCATTGGCGGCCACCGGCGACGCGGTCACCTCGTCTTCTTCGTCGAGCCGCATGCGATTCACGAACGAGAGCCCCTTGTCGGTCGGTTCCAGCACGTGCCAGCCGCTCGTCGAACAGACATAGAGACGACCTCCGGCCACCAACGGGCTGCCTCGCACGATCGTGCCAAGAAGCTTCACAGGCCGGCCTACCGGTTCTCCCGTCGCCTTGTCGAGCATGTGGATCTTCGCCCCGTCATCGATGAAATAGATGCGGTCGCCGAGCACCACCGGCATCGACCGGCCATCCATCACCCCCTTCTTCTGCCAGACGAGATGGGTCGTGGTGATGTCGCCCTCGCCGACGCCCCGGAAGCGGGTGGCGGAGCCCATCGACGTGTTGTCGAGATTCTCCTCGGCCTGGGAGATGAACACATCCTCGCCGTCCACCAGCGGGGCCACGTTGAGCCCACGACGGGAGAGCTTGAAGTTCCACACCGACTTGCCGGTGCGGGGCTGAAAGTTCCAGACGCTGCCGTCGCTCGATCCGAAGACAAGCGCCGCCTGGCCGCCGAGCACGGCCAGGGAGGGGGTGCTGTAGGTGGTGTCTTCCGGCAGTTCCTTCGTGCCGTTCATCCAGCGGACCTCGCCCGTGGCCTTGTCCATGCCGAGGAAGCGATGGGCGGGTCGGGCCGTGTCGCCCCATCCCGTCACCACGGCGCTGGCGATGACCAGATCCTCGAACACCACCGGAATGTTCGTGCGGCCGCCATAGGTGGAGAGGAAGCCAAACTCTTCATGGAGTGAACGCTGCCATTTCGTGGCACCGGTCGTCGCATCGATGGCCGTGAAGACGCCGCAGACACCGTGGGCGAAGACGGTGTTGGAGGCAGGGTCGGCGATCACGGCCGACCAGCCGACGCGCTCGGCAGGCACGTCGGACAGGTACACGTTGAAGACGTTTTCCCAGAGTTTCTTTCCCGTGGTGGCATCGAGGCAGAGCACCTTCTCGGCCTCCTCCGTGGTGCCTGGCTTGTGGCGGACGAGCGTGTAGAGACGGCCATGCACGACCACGGGGGTGGAAATGCCACCCGCCTCGTCGTTGCGCCACAGGATGTTGGTGCCCTTCTCGGGATCGAACGAGGTGACGAGCGGAGCACCGTTGTCGTGACGATCCTGGAGAGGGCCACGCCAGTCGGGCCATTCGGCCGACATGGACACGGCCATGACGAAGAGGGGGGCGAATCCGCCGATGGCAGCACGCGAAAGGGACACGAAGTTCTCCTTTGAATCGATGATCGAAGTCGTCAGTCGGTCAATCCCTTGGCCTTGAGGTCGGCGGGCAGGTCCGGATCAACGATGCCGATCGCTCCGCGGCCCTGTCGCACGCGGTCGTCGGTGTCGGCCCGAATGCTCTCGACATCGGCATCCCACCACCGGCGGCGGGACGCGACGTCGGGCTCGACCAAGGGACGCACCACCCGAAGGCCGACGCCGAGCGCGGGCTCCTCGGTGTACCACCACGGGCTCTTCGGCAGATTCGGATCGACGTCCTTCCAGTCGGGATCGTCGCGGGTGCCGCCAGCATCCCGGGAACCGCGGCGGGCAGCGCTGCGACACTCCGACGCTTCATCGTAGTACGCGCCACCGCGGAGGACGCGAGGGTAGAGCTTCGTCGGCCAGGCGATCGTGTCGGCCACGGCCACCGGCTGCGGGAGCGACGCCTGTCGGCCGTATCCTCCCGAGGTCAGCTCATCGACACACCATTCGGCCACGTTGCCGTGCATGTCGTGCAGTCCCCAGGCATTCGGGGCCTTGCCACCGACGGGATGGGGAGCCTCGTCGGCGTTGTCGGCAAACCATGCGACCTCGTCGAGACCTTCGGGATCGTCACCCATCGTCCAGGCCGACGGTGTGCCGGCCCGGCACGCATACTCCCACTCACTCTCGGCAGGCAGCCGATAGAAGCGGCCGGTGAGCCCGCTGAGCCACTTGGTGTATTGGCGGGCCGCGAAAGGAGTCATCGTCACGGCCGGCAACGAGTCGTCTTCACCGTTGACGAAGGTGGTGGTGGGATCGTAGAGGGCCGAAGGAGCCGTCACCGCGTCGGCGAGGTTGTCGGGAGTGATCGGACGAACGCCGGCGGCACGCATCGCCTTGAAGAGTTCGAAGGCGGCCATGTACCGCTTGTACTCCGCCCAGGTGACCTCGCACCGGCCCATCCAGAAGGGCTCAATCGTGACGTCAACCTGAGGGCCTTCGTCGGCGGTTCGGTCGGCCTCGTCGGCGGGACTTCCCATTCGGAAGGTCCCTCCCGGCACGGGGATCATCCGAAAGACGACGTCCGTTCCGGGGATCGTCTCGTCGTAGGCCACCATCCAGCCACCGGCCACGCGAATGGCCGGCCCGTCGCCCTCGGGCCGAGCGTCGCCCGGCAGGAAACCCTGGGCCAATGATGGCCGCGACGCGGCCATGGCGAGGCATGCGACAAGGAGGAGTCGAAGGGGCATGGGAAGCCGGGTGAGGGGAGGGATTCGGAGCCGACGCAGGCCGTAGAGTGTAGTCTTCGACGAATCCGACCGCACCCGTCAGGACGGCTCCATGACCGCGCCCAAGCCAACGAAGCCCACCAAACCCGCCAAGCCCGCGAAGAAGGGGGGCGACGAAAAACCCGCCGAGCGGGTCGTGGCGGAAAACAGAAAGGCACGACACGACTACGAGATTGTCGACACGCTCGAGTGTGGGATCGTGCTCGTTGGCAGCGAGGTCAAAAGCCTCCGTGGGGGGCGCATGAGCCTCGACGAGGCCTACGGACGGGTTGAGGGGAGCGAGGTGTGGCTGCTCGGAAGCGACATTCCGGAATACGACAAGGCGAATCAGCTCAACCACAAGCCGAAGCGCCCGAGAAAACTCCTGCTCCATCGCCGGGAGATCGCGAAGTTCGCCGGTCATGCCTTCGAAAAGGGGCTTACCCTGGTGCCCCTGAAGATGTATTTCAAAAACGGCAGGGTCAAGGTGCTCCTCGGCATCGGTCGAGGTCGGAAAGCCCATGACAAGCGGCAGAAACTGAAGGCCCAGACCGCCCAGCGTGACATCGAGCAGGCCCTGCGCGGTCGCCGCTGAATCAGTTGCCAGCCGCACATCCAACGACAACGCCCTGCGAAGCGGGGCCTCGCAGGGCGTCGTCTGGATGCGTCAGCCGTGGGCTGCTCGACTCGGGAGCAGCCAATGCGGGGTCAGTCGTCGGCGCCAGCGCCGACGAGCATGCTCGATTCCGTTGAATCTTCAGGGTGCCAGAGTGGCATGCCGCGCTGGATGCGGTCGGCAAGGATGTCGATCTTCTGCTTGGAACCGGCGGGGGCGGTGGTCGCAACGAACTCCGGGGAGCACTGCGGCTCGAAGTTCTCGTCGTGACCGTACAACTCGATGATTTCAAAAACGTTGCGGATCCTGGCCATCGGGGCGAAACCACTCCTTTACAAGCGAGTTCATCTGGCATCCATCAGGTAGGCGGAACGGCCCGCTGACCCTGGATGCCGGTGTCCCGCGAAGTGGCGCATGTTCGAGCGATGCAGGCACGACCCCGCCGCAGAAGCGGGGTCACGGACATCTTTCAAACACCCCGCGGGCGAGACGGCAGGGGGGCCGTAGCGGGGGCGACGAGCGACGGGAACGCGGACATTATGGACGCGTGCCCCTGCAAGTCAAACATTTTGCAAACATCAAAAAAGCGGCTGAAAACAAGCCGGAAAAGTCGCCGTAGTCGTCAGACTTTTGGGTTCACTGGCCCGGCGGGCCGGGTGGGAGCACGATTTCGACATCACCGGGAGGAGGGGTGGTCGACGACGTGGTGGCTGGCGCCGTGGAGGGATCGAACTTGGGGGTGTCGGTGCCGGTGCGGGCTTCAAGGTCGGCGGTGAGCGACACCTTCTCTCCGTCGTGCGGGCGGAGTTCGAGCAAAGTCACGCCCCACACGCCTCCGGTCTTCTTTCCCTCGACCACCATAACGCCCTTGGCCTTGGGGCCACTCACCTCGAACTGCAGCGAGGCGATGCCGTCGGTTTCATTGCACGTGCCCCGCACCGAACGCGAGCATTCGATCGGAGCGCCGAGTCGCTCAGCCACGTGCTCGTTGAGCGTTGCCTCCTCGGTCGCTTCGACGACGAGGGGGTGCTCGGCAAGGCGACGGCAGCCGACGAGTGAGCCCGCCAGGACGACCAGCAGAAGAATCGAACGCAGGTGACGCATGGTATCCCTCCCGAACGCGACAATCGAAGAACCGTCGACCACCGTGTGCCGGGGATCCTCCCGGCATACTGCGACTCGCGACCGGCGTGTCACCCCGTGGCGTCGTTGGCGCGACACCAGGCAATTTTTTCAGCGGTCGTCGTCGGCAGATTGGTGGCCGCTTTTTTGGCGGGTGCCTTCGGGGCCGGGGCAGCTGGCGCTTCGGGAGCATCGGCCGGGGCCGGTTCCGCAGCGGGCGCCTTGGCGGCACGGGCACGGGCGAGAATCTCCGCGGTCGAGGGCTTGCCGCCGCCGGCTGGCTTCGCCGCAGTCGCCTTGCCGCGAGCGGCGGCGAGAATGTCGGCCGTGGAGGGCTTGCCCGATGCGGGCTTCGCTGCTTCCTTCGCCACCGGCTTGGGAGCGGCCTTGGCCGGCTTCTCCTTCGACTCCGCGGGCTTCGGAAGCGGCTTGGGGACGATCTTGAGGCACGACGGGTCGATGTCGTACCAGCCGATGTTGTTGTATTGATCGAACTCAACCAGGCATCGGCCGTTCATGTTGACGGTCTTCACCATCCCGGTGGCGTGCGCAAACCGCGCAAGCTCGGGAGCGGGTGAGTCGATCACCACATACTTGTCGGTCCATTCGTCCTTGAGTCGCTCGATGACGTCGAACATGGGTCGACCGGAGATAGCCTGGGATTTCGGGGGGAACTGTTGACTGAATGTGATCGATTGACGGGGGTCTCGCAAGATGCGGCCCTCGGGCCGCGTCAGCGTGCCGCCTTGCCCCGGACCGGGCAAATGCCTGCCGGGCCGATGGTGTAGGTCCAGGAAATGGTGGCCGGGAGCGAATCCGTCGCTTCGTCCGGGGCCATCTGCACCTCGCCACCATCCCCGGCGTAGGTGGAGCCCAGCCAGACGGGGTGGACTTTCACGCGGCACGCCAGCTCGAAGAGAAGCGTGTCGGCCATGTCGGGATGCGGGGAAATGCTCGCGGAAAAATGGGATCGGCCCGCCAGACCGACGCCGAGCAAGGCGAACCCGGCTTTCAGCGGCAGTTCGGAGAGTTCAACGAGCGCCGGCGACGGAGGCCACTCGGCACGCGGTCCGTCCGCGGAGCCTTCGATCGACTCCGCGACGACCCGTCCGGCGACCGTGACCCGATGGCCCCACCGGTCGCCGTGCCAGCGAAACTCCAGTCGGGTGGCGCCTGCCGCAAGGATGGGAGGGGCTCGCCGGCCGTCGGGGCAGGGGGCCGTGAAGGGCTGGTCGCGATCGCGTTCGGGAGCAGGCATGATGGTGTGGCTCCCAGCATACGACAGTCGACGATTGACCGCTCCCGGAACCCGCTCGAATGGAACCACGACGCTCGCTCGGCTGGCCCATTCTGCTCGGCGTGGTGCTGATCGCCTCGATCATCGCACTGGCGGTCGGATGGGTGCTCGTCAGCATCGTTGCCGCGCTTGGCTCGAGGAATGCCCCCTTCTACTGGGCGATCCTGGCGGTGGGCGTCGCCCTGCTGGTCGTGGTGTTGGCTGGCGTGATCGTGTACCTGGCCCTGACGCTCAAGGCCATCGCATTGTCGCAACGACAGAGCAACTTCATCGACAGCGTGACGCATGAGCTCAAGAGTCCGCTGGCATCGCTCAAACTGTCACTCCAGACCCTCGCCCGGCGGGCCGTGCCCGCGGAGCAACAGGCCGACTTCCATCGCATCATGCTCCAAGACGTAGAGCGTCTCGACACGCTGATCGACCACCTGCTCGATGCCGCCAAGACGCTCCAGCGGCAGCCGCGCGATGGCGGGGATGTGGCGCGCCTCGATGCCGTCATTCCGGGAATCCGTGCGGCGGTGGCCCAGCGGCATGGCGTGCCGATCGAGGCGATCCAGGTCGGCGACATTCCGGCCGAGGCGGCCGTCGTCGGTCGCGCCGCCGACGTGGAGATCGTGCTGCGAAACCTTCTCGACAACGCGGTGAAGTATTCGCTTCCGACGCCGAAGGTGGAGGTGACGGTGGGCCGCACCGCCGCAGGACGCATTCGAATCACGGTGGCTGACCACGGTCCGGGCATCCCGCTCGCGATGAGGCCGCTCGTGTTTCGACGATTCGTGAGGCTCGGGAGCGAGCTGGAGCGTTCCACGCCAGGGACGGGCCTTGGGCTGTTCCTCGTGAAGTCGCTCGTGCGACAGATGCGGGGTCGCGTGTCGGTGCGCGGGCGACAGCCTCCACCCGGCGCGGTGTTCGAGGTGGAACTCCCGGCGGCGCCGTAGCCTGGCGCGGGTCCCTTTTCTCAGTCTTCCGCATTGGTCTAATGCGGCCATGCACACCACCCACACCGCTCCTGCGACGCCGACCGTCGACGTCGTTCCCATTCGCCGCGTTCTGATCAGCGTGTTCGACAAGTCGGGGCTGGATCGCCTGGCTGCCGCCTTCGTCGCCGCGGGAGTTCGCGTGGCCAGCACGGGGGGCACCGCCACGGCCCTCGCCAGTCTCGGTGTGGCCGTTGACGATGTCTCCGCCATCACGGGCTTTCCCGAGGTGCTCGACGGGCGCGTGAAGACCCTCCATCCCCACATTTTCGCCGGCATCCTCGCCCGTACCGATCGTGCGGATGACCTCGAGGTGCTGGCCGCCCACGGCATCGAGCGATTCGATGCGGTGATCGTCAATCTCTACGACTTTCAGAGCGTGATCGCCAAGCCAGACTGCACGCCGGCGCAGGCCATCGAACTCATCGACATCGGCGGTCCGAGCCTCGTGCGGGCGGCCGCGAAGAATCACGCCTTCACCAGCGTGGTGACGAGCCCTTCCCAATACGACGCCCTCATCGCCGCGATGACGCGGGGCGGAACGACGCTCGTCGAGCGGAGGCAGTTTGCCGCGGCGGCGTTTGAGCACACGGCGCACTACGACGCCGTGATCGCCCGCTGGATGGCTCGGCATGCCGGGCTCGTGGCTGAGGCCGCTCCGTCGGCCGCGTCGGCCGCTGATGCGTCGGATGAGCCGCCCCTCCCGGCTCGGGTGACCTTCGAACTCGAGCGTCGGCTTCCCCTCCGCTACGGCGAGAATCCCCATCAGTCGGCGGCCATGTATGCCCCCGTCGGCACGCACCTCGGCCTCGCCGGGCTGAAGCAGCTCTGCGGCAAGGAGCTCTCCTACAACAACCTGCTCGATCTCGATGCCGCGGTGCGGCTCGCCGGGCTCCTTCAGGATCCGGCGGCGGTGGTGGTGAAGCACACCAACCCGTGCGGCGCCGCATCCTCCGATGTCGCCGCCGAGGCGCTTGTCGCGGCGATGGCGGCAGATCCCGCCAGCGCGTTCGGTTCGATCGTCGCCGTCAATCGGCTGTTCGACCGATCGTGTGCGGAGGTGCTGTGCGCGCCGGGGCTGTTCGTCGAAGTGGTCGCGGCCCCCGCCTTTTCGAAGGAAGCCGTCGAGTTGCTCACGACCCGCCCCACGTGGAAGGCGAGCGTGCGACTTGTCGAGGTGCCGGCCGGTGATCCCTGGGAGGCGACGGCAGGCCTCGAACTGCGAAGCGTCGCCGGGGCGCTTCTCGCCCAGCGACCCGACGACGAATGCGATGATCCGGCGACGTGGCGGGTTGTCACCACGACCGCTCCACCGCCAAACCTCATGCAGGATCTCGACTTCGCCTTCACGCTCGTTCGACGCCTGACGAGCAATGCCATCGCCGTCTGCCGCGGCACGAGCCTCGCGGGCGCCGGCATCGGGCAGACGAGCCGCGTCGATGCCGTGCGGATCGCGGTCGAAAAGGCAGGGGAAAAAGCCCGCGGTGGCGTGCTGGCGTCCGATGCATTCTTTCCGTTTCCTGATTCGATCGAACTGATCGCCAAGGCGGGGATTGCGGCCATCGTCCAGCCGGGTGGCTCCAAGCGAGATCCCGAGGTGATCGCTGCTGCCAACGCTGCCGGCGTGCCCATGGTGTTCACATCGCGGCGGCACTTCCGGCACTGATACCGGGGGCGCGTGCGAGGCCGCCGATGTCGCGTGATGCTCGGCGGGCATGCGGTCGGTGTTTGTGCCCGGGGTGAACGGGGCTATCCTGCTGCCATGTCGGACATCCTCGACCAGATCGTTTCCCGCAAGAAGGCCGAGGTGGCGGCGTGTCGCGACCGCGTGCCGACGGCCGCTCTCGAGGGACGGTTGGCGGTGGCCTCTCCGCCGCGCGACTTCTTCGGGGCCCTGGCCGCACCAGGCCCGATCAAACTGATCGCGGAGTTCAAGCGAAAGAGCCCGTCGGCCGGCGACATTCGCCCCGAATCGACGATCGAGGAGGTGGTGCGCGGGTATGCCGACGCCGGGGCGAGTTGTCTCTCGGTGCTCACCGACGGGCCGGGCTTCGGCGGCAGCCTCGTCGATCTTGAAAGCGCGCGGATTGCCGTGCCGCTGCCGGTGCTGCGCAAGGAGTTCGTGATCGATCGCTACCAGGTGATCGAGGCACGGGCCCACGGTGCCGATGCGGTGCTCCTGATCGCCGAGTGCCTCGACGACTGCCTTCTCAGGAGCCTCTACCGCGAGATCATCGACCTCGGGATGACACCGCTGGTGGAGCTGCACGACGCCGACAACCTCCCCCGTGTGCTCGATCTCGGCGCCACGCTCGTGGGCATCAACAACCGCAACCTCAAGACCATGACGACCGATCTCGGCACCGTGCTCAGGCTTCGAGAGCAGGTGCCCGACGACGTGCTGCTCGTGGCGGAGAGCGGAATCAAGACTCGTGCCGATGTCGAGCGGCTCGAGAGGGCGGGGATCGACGCGATGCTCGTCGGCGAATCGCTGCTCACGGCGCCAGACCCGGGGCGGGCGGCCGCGTCTCTGCTGGGCCGCTGACGAAACGGTAGCCCGTGCCTCTCACGGAGAGGAAGTGCACCGGCCGCGAGGGGTCTTCCTCGAACGTCTTCCGCAGGTTGAGCATGAACGTATCGACCGTACGGGTGGCTGGAGGCCGGCTCATCCCCCAGACGTTGGTGAGAAGTTCCTCACGGCTGACGACCTTGCCCTCGTGCTGCACCAGGTATTTCAGCAGCTTCATTTCGAGGGTGGTGAGTCGCACCGGCACCCCGCGGCTCGTCACCTCCCACGTGTCGAAATCCACCTGGGCCGATCCAAATCGATGCACGTCCCTCGGGGGTGACCCATCGGTGTCGGCGGCCGGTGCCCCGCGGCCCCGCCGCGACAGCAGGCTTCGGATGACCGACAGCAGTTCGTCGAGGTCGAATGGCTTCTGGAGGTAGACGTCGGCTCCGGCATCGAAGCCGCGAATCCGGTCCTCCACCAGCGTCCGTGCCGTCAGCATCACGACGGGAATGTCGTTGTGGTCGCCTCGGATCGTCTCGCATACGGCATACCCGCTCATGTCGGGCAGCATCACATCGAGTACGACGAGGTCCACCGGGGGCGTTGCCGTCGCGAGCCGTTCAAGGGCATCCGGCCCGTCGCCGACCGTCGTCACCGTGTAGCCCTCGGCTTCGAGATTGAACTTGATGCCGAAGGCGAGGTGCTGCTCGTCCTCCACGACGAGAATGTGAGGCATGGCTGGGCGACCCGAAGGCGACGGGGCGAAGGAGTCACTGAGTGTATCGCCGCGATCGTCGCCCGGAGGAGGTGCGATTGACGGGCGCGTTGACGGTGGCCCAAGATGCACCCGCCCCAAGGAGCGTGCCGTGGCCGATATCGCCATTCAGCCGGTCGAAACGAGAAGTCAGCAGAAGCGATTTATCCGCCTGCCGTGGCGGATTTACGCCGATGATCCCTGCTGGATGCCCCCCCTCATCATGTCGCAGGAGGAGCTGCTCGGCTTCCGGAAGCATCCCTTCTACGAACGGTCGAAGAGCCGGTCGTTTCTCGCCACCCGGGGCGGCCGTGACGTGGGGCGGATCACCGCGATCGTCAACGCCGGCCACATCGACCGCTACAAGGAACAGCGCGGGTTCTTTGGCTTCTTCGAGTGCGATGACGACACCGCCGCCTCACGGGCGCTCTTTCAGGCGGCCGGCGACTGGCTCCATGCCCAAGGCATGACCTGCATTCGAGGTCCGGCGAATCCCACGCTCAACTATGAATGCGGCCTGCTGATCGAGGGGTTCGACACGCCTCCGTTTTTCATGATGACCCACAACAGGCCGTGGTATGCCCATCTCGTCGAAGATGCCGGCTTCCGGAAGATCGAAGACATGTTCGCCTTTTGGGGCGAAGGATCGATGCTCGACACCATCGACCCCAAACTTGCCACGATGATCGAAGGCGTCAAGGAACGGTTTGAGGTCTCCCTTCGCCCACTCGATCGGAGCCGATTCTCCGAGGAGGTGCGGATGTTTCTGCACATCTACAACGAAAGCCTCAGTGGCACCTGGGGCTTCGTGCCGCTCACGGCCGGTGAGATCGACCACATGGCGGCGAGCCTGAAGTATCTGATCGAACCGGAGCTGGCGATCGTGGCGGAGGTCGGCGGCAAGCCGGTCGGAGCGGTGTTCTGCCTGCTCGACTACAACCCGAGGATCAAGGCGATCAACGGCAGGCTGTTTCCGTTCGGTTTCCTGAAGCTCCTCTGGAACAAGCGGGCCATCAAACGGCTTCGGGCAATCAGCACCAACGTGATTCCTGAATACCAGGCATGGGGCATCGGCCTTGTGCTGATGAGCGGTCTCTATGAGCGGTTCATCAACTGGGGGCTCAAGGAAGTCGAGTTCTCGTGGGTGCTCGAGAGCAACTACCTCTCGCGGCGCACGCTCGAGCGGGGCGGGGCGCTCGTGACCAAGAAATACCGCATGTACCAGGACGATCCACCGACGACCTGATCACGCGTCGTTGGCAAGACGCTTCCCGATGTCCGGCAGGGCTTCGGCGATGGGCTGCGTGGCGGCCACGTAGAGAAACTCGGTGTTTCGCACATGGCTCACCCGGCCCACCTTCTCACCGCGAGGATTGTGGATACCGATCCGGGCGCCGACATACCGGCGATACTCGTTTGCGATCGTCATGACGTGGGCGCGGCCGTCGTAGAGCTCCGCGAGCATGGCCTCCATCGCGTCGCGGCTGAGCCAGCCCTCATCGCTGAAGGAAACGAGGATCACGGGGGCACGAATCGTGGACAGGAGGCCACGGATCGCCTCGTGGAACCGCGGGCGTGAGTTGAAGACACTTCGTCGCTCACGGCAGTCGATCCGCTTGCAGGCCACGCCGTAGACCTCCGGCTGGTCCCATCGCACGAGCGACTCCCAGACGTGGTAGTTGCCGAGGTAGGAGTGCTGGTTGTAGGGCGGGTCGACATAGGCGACGTCGGCGGTGAATCGGCCGGCGGCCTCCAGGGCATCGAGGCCGTGGGCCTCGCATCGGCCCGCAGCCGGGGTCGGCAGAAGGTCGGGGAGTCGCAGGTCGAGGTCATTCGAGGCGCGAGGAGCCCATTGTTTGAGGTAGGCCATCTGCACGCCGGTCGTGGAGTCGACCCGGTCTGCAGCCTCCATCAGCGAGACGAGGAGCACGGCCTCGAGGTCCGGCGGGAGGCCTTTACCCGCGATCGCCCCGCGGATCGCGTCGATGCGGGCGCCGTTTTTCGGCTGGAAGAATCGTGATCGTTCGCAGAAGGTCTCGGTGAACCATCCGGCCTCACCCGGAAGCCGGTTGAACTCGTCGATCAGCAGCAGGGCATCGCGTTCGACAGACTGACGGTCGGCTTCGACGTAGCAGCGAGCCAGCGTGTGTGCGTAGGCGTTGTGGTCGTTGGCGATGACGCGAAAGCCCCGACGCTTCAGGGCATGGCCGACCCGCGACGTACCGCTGAAGAGATCGAGCACCGTCGGTCCTGCGGCCAGGCGATCGATCGTGTCGCCGATCAGGTCGACCAGCAGCCGCTTGGAGCCGAGGTATTTGATCATCCGTCCCTCTGGCCCGGCCGCTTCGGGCGGTAGCCGACGCTCTTGCGTCGTCGCCCCTGCTTTCGCGGCCCGCCCGTTCCGCCCGCGGGAGGGCGACGTCCTTCCCCTGCTCCTTCCTGTGCCGCGGCAGGGCCGCCGCGCAGGTGATCGCCGGAGGTGCGTTCGGTGAACTCGCGGGTGGCGTCGCGCCGCCGACGGTCGAGGGCTTCTTTCGGCGGCCGCGCCGGGATCAGGCAGTCGCAGCCCGAACCGATCAGGTCCTGCCGACCGGCCTGTTCGAGCGCCCGCCGAACCTCGAAGTAGTTCTCCGGCTTGAAGAACTGGAGCAACGCCCGCTGCATCCGACGGTCGCGAAGACCTTTCGTGATCGTGACGGGGAGGCGAGTCATCGGGTCGAGACCCGTGTGGTACATGCACGCGGCGATGTCGAACGGGCTCGGGATGAAATCCTGCACCTGGTCTGGCTTGTAGCCATTCCGTTTGAGGAACAGGGCGAGATCGATCATCTCGTCGACACCGCTTCCGGGATGGCTGGCGATGAAGTAGGGCACCGTGTACTGCTTCTTGCCAACGCGACGGCTGGCCGCCTGAAACTCCCGGTCGAACTCGACGAAGTCGTCGGCCGAGGGTTTCTTCATCAGCGCCAGCACCTCGGGATCGGTGTGTTCCGGGGCCACCTTGAGATGGCCGCCGACGTGATGGGCGGCGAGTTCTTCGAGGTATTCAGGGTCGCGACGGGCCAGGTCCATTCGCACACCACTGGCCACCAGCACCCGCTTCACGCCCTCGACGCTCCGCGCCTCACGCATGAGCGTCTTGAGCGGGCCATGATCGGTTCCAAGCAGCGTGCAGACCGTTGGATGCACGCACGACAGACGGCGACACTTCGCCTCCACCTCGGGACGGGTGCACCGCATCTGGTACATGTTCGCGGTGGGGCCGCCGATGTCTGACACGGTGCCCTTGAAGCCGGGCTGGGTCGCGAGCAGTTTGATCTCCGAGATGATCGAGTCCTGCGACCGGCTCTGGATGATTCGGCCCTCGTGGGCGGTGATCGAGCAGAAGGTGCAGCCGCCGAAGCAGCCTCGCATGATCTGAACGCTGTGCTCCACCACCTCAAAGGCTGGAATGCGGGCGTTTCCGTAGGCAGGATGAGGGCGACGCGTGAAGGGAAGCCCGTAGACCTGATCCATCTCCTCCTGCTCGAGCGGAAGGGCTGGCGGGTTCACAACCACCGACTCACGGCCATGGCGCTGCACGAGTCGCCGGGCGTTGTGAGGATTCGTCTCGAGGTGGGAGATCTTCGTCATGTCGCAGAAGGCGATCGGATCGGTCGAGACGGCGTCAAAGTCGGGAAGTTCACGGGTGTCGCTTCCGGAGGGAGGCGGCTCGCTGGCTCCAAGCCGATACGCCACGCCACGGAGACTGCGCAGGTCTCGGATCGTTCGGCCATCGGCGAGTTCGCGGGCAATGTCCAGCACGGTGCGTTCCCCCATGCCGAAGGCGATGAGGTCGGCCTTGGAGTCGAGGAGGATCGAGCGGCGAACCGTGTCGCTCCAGTAGTCGTAATGGGCGATCCGTCGCAGACTCGCCTCCACGCCCCCCGCTACCACGGGCACGCCTGGAAAGGCCTCGCGAGACCGCTGGCAGTAGGCGAGGGTCGCACGGTCGGGGCGACGACCGATCTCACCGTTGGGTGAATAGGCGTCGTCGTTTCGCACCTTCCGATTGGCGGTGTAGTGGTTGATCATCGAGTCCATGTTGCCGGCGGAGATGCCGAAGAAGAGCCGCGGTCGGCCAAACTGCCGCCAGGGCTCGCAGCTGCTCCAGTCGGGCTGCGCCAGCACCGCGACGCGGAAGCCGGCCGCCTCGAGCAGCCTCGCGATGAGTCCGTTGGCAAAGCTGGGGTGGTCGACGTAGGCATCGCCGCTGACGAGGACGACATCAACGGCATCCCAACCCCGTGCATCCATGTCGCGACGCGACATGGGGAGTGGGGGGGCGGGCCGAGGCGGGGCTGTGATGGGAAGGGTCATGGCAATGCCTCAATCCTACCCCGGCGGCAGGGCTTCGCCGGGGGCTTGGTATATTCGGCACGACCCGGAGGTTTCATGGCAGGACTCGTCCTCGTGCGTCCCCTGTGGCCGCCGGTGGCGGCCTGTCTGGCCGGCTGCCTGGTCGCCGGAGGCTCGCTGCATGCCGACGACATTGATCGCTGGCTGGTTCAGCTCGGCGACGGCCAATATGCCCGCCGGGAGGCCGCGGCCCGCAGCCTCCTCGCAGCTGGCAAGCGGTCGGTGGGGCCACTCGAACGGACGATCCGCGAGGGAGACCTGGAGTCGGCCAGTCGCGGGATCGAGGTGGTACGCGACCTCCTCGTGTCGGATGATCCCGACACGGCCGAGGCCGCCGAACAAAGCCTCGATCGTCTCGCCACCGAGGCGCCGTCGCCCGTGTCGCGGCTGGCGGCCCAGACCCTCGAGTTTCATCGGATGGGGATGGCGGACGAAGCCCGCGAACTGCTCGAGTCGAAGGGGGCCGTTCTGCGGACGCGGAACGCAGTCGATGGCCGCGGGATCGACGTCGAGTTTGCCGCCGCCTGGCGAGGCACGCCCGACGACTTTCGTCGGCTGGCGAGGCTTCGCGGCGTGGTGAGCGTGAGCATGCATGGTGTGCCGGTCGACGCCTCGATGCTTCTCGTGCTGGGAAGTCTCTCCGGCGTGCAACGGATCGATCTGTTTGGCGCCGGCGTGGGAGAAGATGCCGCCGCCGTGCTCACCAAACAACTCCCCGACGCCCGGATCGACGTGCGAAAAGGTGGTCGGCTCGGAGTGAGTTCGCTCGCCTTCGGCGGCCCGTGTGAGATTCGGACCGTCGAGCCCGGTTCGGCCGCCGATCAGGCCGGTCTTCGAAGCGGCGACGTCGTTCTGTCGATCGATGGAACCGAGGTGTCGAGTTTCGAAGACCTCACGAGGCGTCTCGGTGATTCGGCTCCCGGGGAGGTGGTGCAGTTGGTGGTGTCGCGGCGCGACGGCACGGCTGATGGCGAGCCGGCGCGGATCGAATGCGACGTGCGGCTCGACGCGTGGTGAACGTATCGTGGAAAACGGAGGAAGCATGGCAGAGGCAACAGGTGGTCGTGAGGTGGTCGATGTGCGCTGGCACGAGCATGCCGTGAGCCGGGAGGACCGCGAGCGGGCCGCAGGCCATCGGGGCTGCGTGCTGTGGTTCACAGGGCTTTCGGGCTGCGGGAAGAGCACGCTCGCCAATGCCGTGGATCGGCTTCTCCACGACCGTGGCTGTCGAACCTTCGTGCTCGATGGCGACAACGTGCGCCACGGCCTGTCGGCCTCGCCAGCCTTGCTGGAAGAGCGTCACGGCAAGGAGTTTGCTGCGCGGTTTGGCCTCGGGTTTGGGGCGGCCGACCGAGAGGAAAATATCCGTCGCATTGGTTCGGTCGCCGAACTCTTCGTGCAGGCCGGGCTCATCGCCCTGACGGCGTTCGTGAGCCCGTATCGCCGTGATCGCGATGCGGTGCGGCGGCTTCTCGCCCCCGGAGAGTTTGTGGAGGTGTATGTGAGGGCACCGCTCGAGGTCTGCGAGGGGCGGGATCCGAAGGGGCTCTACAAGAAGGCTCGGGCCGGCGAGATCAAGGGATTCACCGGCATCGACGATCCGTATGAGGAGCCGTTGCATCCTGAAATCGTCGTCGATTCCGCGGCGAGGCGGCCGGACGACCTGGCCGCCGAGGTGGTGGCGTGGCTCGAGCGTGCTGGCACGATTTCTGCCCGGTGAGCCTGGGCGACGATCGCGTTGTGATGGTGCGGTGCGATTCCGTTCGGTATGGGAGGTGCCGGCTCGGTGGCGGCAAAGGTCTCGTCGCGTGGGCGAGGATACGCCCAAAGCTCCTCGAGCATTCGCCGACCCCCTCGCCTCCCGTGATGGCGTTGTGACCGTGTTGTGAAGGTGCGGTGAGATTCCGTCCGACATGGGAGGTGCCGGCTCTGGGGCGGCAAAGGTCTCGTCGCGTGGGCGAGGATACGCCCAAAGCTCCTCGAGCATTCGCCGACCCCCTTGCCTCCCGTGATGGCGTTGTGATCGCGTTGTGATGGTGCGGTGCGATTCTGTCCGGCATGGGAGGTGCCGGCTCGGTGGCGGCAAAGGTCTCGTCGCGTGGGCGAGGATACGCCCAAAGCTCCTCGAGCGTTCGCCGACCCCCTCGCCTCCCGTGATGGCGTTGTGACCGTGTTGTGATGGTGCGGTGCGATTCCGTCCGGCATGGGAGGTGCCGGCTCTGGGGCGGCAAAGGTCTCGTCGCGTGGGCGAGGATACGCCCAAAGCTCCTCGAGCATTCGCCGACCCCCTCGCCTCCCGTTGTCGGGAGGGATTCTTCGGCGATGGCAGCCGTGAAGGCTGCGTTACACGAAGCAACGCGCACTCGCTCAGGCTGCCGGGGCTGCGATCGACTGGCAGCCGTGACGGGCTGCGTTGCGGGAGGCAACGCCCACATGCTCAGGCTGCCAGGGCTGCGATCGACTGGTAGCCGTGACGGGCTGCGTTGCAGGAGGCAACGCGCACTCGCTCAGGCTGCCGGGGCCACGATGGCCCGGCAGCCGTGACGGGCTGCGTTGCAGGAGGCAACGCCCACACGCTCAGGCTGCCGGGGCCACGATGGCCCGGCAGCCGTGAAACTAGTCGATGAACCCAGCCAACTCTTCGCTGCGGGCCGGAGCCTGCAGCTTCCGCACGGCCTTCGCCTCGATCTGCCGGATTCGCTCGCGGGTCACTTTGAAGATGTGGCCCACTTCTTCCAGCGTGTAGCTGTAGCCGTCGCCGAGGCCGTAGCGAAGCTTGATGATTTCCCGCTCGCGATACGAGAGGCTCTTGAGCACCTTCGCAATCCGGTTTCGAAGCATCTCTTGCGCGGCACCCACGGCCGGGTTCTCGGCGCCCGTGTCGGGGAGGAGATCACCGAAGTGGCTGTCTTCGCTGTTGCCGACCGGTCGGTCGAGGCTGATCGGATAACGGCTCATTGCCGTCACGCGACGCGTCTCATCCACCGGCGTGCCGGCGCGGGCGGCAATCTCCTCGATGGTCGGCTCGCGACCATATTCCTGGAGAAGCTGGCGGGCGACGTTCCGCACGCGGCTCATGGTTTCAACCATGTGCACGGGAATGCGGATCGTGCGGCTTTGATCGGCCACCGCACGGGTGATCGCCTGCCGAATCCACCAGGTTGCGTAGGTGCAGAACTTGAAGCCCCGGCGATATTCAAACTTGTCGACCGCTCGCATCAGGCCGGCGTTGCCTTCCTGGATGAGATCGAGGAACGAAAGGCCGCGGTTGCGATACTTCTTGGCGATCGACACGACGAGTCGGAGGTTGCCCTCGGACAGGCCGCGCTTGGCCCGCTGATACTTCGCGAAGATCACGCGGATTTCGTCGATCCGCCGCTTGAGGCTGCGCGGGGTCTCCTGGCAGCTGCGCAGGATCTGACGGTATTCCTCGACGAGCTTTGCCCGGGCCGACGGCGGCTGCTTGGCCCTCTTGCTCGCGTCGATCTTCGACTTCAGTTCCCGCACCCGCTCCAGGAATCGTTCGAGGGTCGGGATCATCGCCTCGATGCGCTGGGTCCGCAGGCCGAGTTCCTCGATGAGCCGCACGCACCGGCGGCGACGCTTGCCCAAACGAGCCCAGGCCTCGCGACGCTCGCCCATCCGCCGCTTCTTCGACAGGGCGATCCGGTAATCGGCACGATTCTGCTGGATGAGCACCTCGAGCGTCCGCAGGTTGTGCGGCAGGCGACCGAGGATCTGATCCTTCTCGAGACGGTCCGTCACCGACACCTGCACGGTGCGGTCAAAGGGCAGCTCGCCCTTGTGAACACGAAGCAGCACGCGATACGCCTGCTGGCACACGTACTCGCACTGGAGCAGTTTGGCGCGGAACTGTGCCCGGGTGGTTTCGATCTGCCGAGCGAGATGGATTTCCTGGGCGCGGGTGAGGAGCGGGATCTCGCCCATCTGGGTCAGGTACATCCGCACTGGATCGTCCGACCAGTTCTCAACCTGCTCGATGAGCGACTCCTCGGCTTCGCCCGAAAGGTCGGCTTCGGCTTCCGCCTCGATGTCGCCTTCGGGGATGCCTGTGACGTCGGCCTCGTCGGCGAGAAGTTCAGCGTCGGCCTCTTCGGCATCCACGACCTTCTCCGTCAACTCCTCAACTTCCTGAGGGTTGGAAACGACATCGTCTTCGAGTTCATCAAGCAGTGAGTCGTACAAGGCGAAACTCCTTACGAGTATCGATCTGGTCAGGTTCAATGGCCGGCCATCAGCCGGCCCGGGTGGTGCCTCCGGCACCGTAGGCATCTTTCGAAGTTCGGTCAGTGTGATTCAAGGAGGGGGCAAGTCCAGAGCCGACATCGGCGCCCGGGCATCTGCGGCGGAGACATTCCGAACTGGTGCGGCACGAAAGGAATCAAAACTGACAACCCCTCGATGGAGGGTGTTTCGCTCGAATGAGGACGAACCTGGGAAAGGAGGGCAAGAAGAGCGGCCAACCACGGTCATGGTCGAGCGGTTCCGGAGGACGCAACATTATGCCCATGCGGGGTCGGCGAGGCCAGTTTTTTTTCCTGGGAAACTTGGTTTTCGATCAGATTCGCGGACGGGAATGGTAAAAGAATCCGTCGGGAGAACCTCTGCCGACGCCGCCGCGCAAGACGTCGGCCGGCGGGTCAACGCCATCGTTTCAAGCCCTTCCGCAAGACTTATGCGACCAGCCGAACGAACGTACCGGGTGCCGTGTGCGTGCTCGCACGGCGTGATCGTCACCGCAGGGCAGGCCGGGGGGCGGGTGAGCTGTCCAGCCTGCGGTGCCGAGGTGGTGGTGCCCCGGCTTCGTGACCTTGCAGCCCTCGTCGTTGTGGAAGAGGCCGCGGCGCCCCGCGCGCCGGTCTGGGATGCCGGCCGTGGCCTGCTCGTAGCCGGAGGGGCTTTGGCCCTCGTCGCCGCGGTGTTGGCCGCGAGTCTCAATCGCATGGGCGGGTTCTTCTTTCCGTTGCCGCCCGGTGAGGCGGCGATTCGGATGGCGGTCGACCAGGCACCCGAAGAGGTTGTGCAATCGATGTGGGAGTCGGCGAGCCGGGGCGGCGTGGCGCGGCCCATCACGGCCGATGAGCTCCGGCTCATTCAGTTCACGCGGCTCGCCGATGGCGTGTCGAAGGCTTTGTGGGGGGTGGCTGCCGTCGGGGTCGCGATGGCGGGAATCGGTGCGTGGCGATGCCTCGCTCCGTCGGATCGTGCATCGGGGCCGCTTGCATGAAAGCCGCTTTCATCGAACGCACCGGCCCGGCCGATTCGATTGTCTACGGAGACCTTCCCGATCCCACTCCCGGTCGGCGGGAGGTGCTCGTGCGGGTGAAGGCCTGCGCGGTCAATCCGATCGATACGTATGTCCGAAGCGGCGCCGTCGCCATGCCGTTGCCGTTTCCCTTCGTGGTGGGCTGTGATCTGGCAGGGGTGGTCGAGGCGGTTGGACCGGATGTGAGCAGGCTGCGGCCCGGCATGCGGGTGTGGGGATCGAATCAGGGGCTGCTTGGCCGGCAGGGAACCTGTGCCGAACGTGCCGTCGTGGATGAGCGATGGCTCTACCCGACGCCCGACGGTGTGACCGACCGCGAGGCGGCGGCCGCGGCGCTCGTTTCGATCACGGCGCACCTCGGGCTCGTGGGACGAGCTGGGCTTCGTCCCGGGGAGACGGTGCTGGTCAACGGTGGCTCTGGCGGCGTCGGATCGGCCGTCGTGCAGGTGGCCAAGCGGCTTGGGGGCCGCGTGATCGCCACGGCCGGCAGCCCCGACAAGCAGGCGCGGGTGGCGAGGCTCGGAGCCGACGTGGTGGTCGACTATCGCGCCTCCTCGGTGATCGACGATGTCCGTGCCGCGGCCCCCGGCGGCGTCGATGTCTTTTGGGAAACCCAGCGCGAGCCCGATTTCGACCGGGCGATCGCGATGCTCGCCGACGGTGGCCGGATGGTGGTGATGGCTGGTCGTGACGCCCGTCCGCCGTTTCCCATAGGGCCTTTTTATGTCAAAGGCCTCAGCCTTCATGGATTCGTGATGTTCAAGGCCTCGGCCGCCGAACAGGCCGCGGCAGCGGCCGACATCAACCGGTGGCTCGCCTGCGGCGACCTGCGCCTGCCGATCGATCGTGTGCTTCCGCTCTCTGAAACGGCGTCGGCGCATGCGTTGCAGGAAGCGGCCACCATCGGCCGGTCGGGTGCTCTCGCCGGCAAGATCGTGATCGAACCATGATTCCCCAGGCGTGCGGAGGCGTCGGGGCGATCGGCGTGACCGCGGTGGTCGTGGCGATGGTCGTGGGAGGCCATTCGTGCGTCACCGTGGCGGCTCCGCCGGCCTCACCAGGACGCCCGGCCTCGCTGTACGGACTCGAGGCCCGAGGCCGACGGATCGTCTACGTGTTCGATCGTTCCGCCAGCATGAGCGAGCCGGATGGCCATCCTCTCGCCGAGGCCAAGCATGAACTGCTCTCCAGCCTCGAGTCGCTCGGATCATCCAGACAGTTTCACGTGATCTTCTACAACGAACGGGTGGCCGTGTTCGCCCCCGGAGGGAACCGCGGGCGTCCGCAGTTTGCCGATGAAGGGACACTCCGCGAGGCACGTCGATTCATCGAGTCAGTGCGGGCTGAAGGGGGCACGAATCATGCCCAGGCGATCGAGTCGGCCCTGAAGCTCGCCCCTGACACGATCTTTCTGCTCACGGATGCGGATGAGCACGACGATCTCACCGACGACGAACTTGCCCGCCTGACCCGCATGGCAGGAGGCACCTGCTGCATGGTGGCACAGTTTGGCGGGAACGAAGGCCGACGCTCTCCGCGGCTCGAGCACCTGGCCCGTGCGACCGGCGGTCAGTATCGGGTCGTCGATGAATCCCCGGCCGAGTGACGGTCGGCTGCGGATCAGCGACGCGTCGGCTGCGATGCGTTGCCCGATCGAACCCGGGTCCACTGGTTGCCGATCGCTTCGATGCCGGCGGCGACGTTCGGGAACATCGTTCCCCACGTTCGCTCGTCGGTGGACGGCTGCGTCTGGGCCTGCCGCTGGGGCTGCGACGTCGACGGCTTGCGGCCCGCCGGCTGCTGAGGAGCCTGCTGCTGCGTCGATCGCTGCTGGGGCGGCCGCTGCTGGACAGCTTGCTGCGATCGTCGCTGCGGCTGCTGGGTCGACGGTGTGACTTGCCGCTCGCGAGTCGTCGCCGGCGTGGATGCCGACGGAGGTCCCGGGGGCTGCGGCCGCGGCGTTGTGAACGACGTGTCGGCCTGGAGGGCGATGCGTTCCGGGACGACCAGATGCCGGCCCGCCTGCGTGCGACGGGGGTCACCCGTCGTGGTGCCATTCTGGTCCTCCGTCAGCACCGACGGCATCGATGCGACATCGGTGGCCACCGACTCCGACTCGGTCGCATCGGCGGGCATCGAATCGGAAGCCAGGGTCGGCTGGCCCGAGGCACTCGCCGTGTCGGCAGGTCCGGCCGTCGGATCGGCCACGGTGGGAGAGCCGGCCTCGGCTGGCGTCGGCTCAGCCTTCTCGGCCACGGTGCTGGTTGCCGGCGTGCTCGGGGCGGAGGTGGATGGCTCGTCGATGGGCGTTTCAGCCGGCTCGGCGGCGGGGGACGCAGGAGTCACCGTCGCGATGCTCGGTGCGGGCGGTGCGGCGATGTCGGTGGGGCGCGGTGAGACGGTGGGCGTGGCTTCACGAGACGGAGTGGTGTCGCGAGCGGGTGTGGCCACCATGGCCGATCCCGGAGCGGAGGCAGGAGGCGTGGCTGCAGGCATCCACGGATCGTTCTGGGTCGACATGGTGACGGCGGGCGCCGCCGGAGCGGGGGCCGTGAAGGCCTCCTCGGAGACGGCGGTCGCTGGTGATGGTCCCGATCGCACGAGCTGGACGGCCAGGAGCGGCTGGCCTTCGCGAACGGCATGCCGCAGCACGTATCCCTCGAAGGTGTCGCCGGCCCGCATCGCCGATCCCGGCAGCATCGCCTTCGGCCAATCCTTGAGGGCGACATCCCACACCGTCACGGCGGAGCCCTGTGGCAGCGATCGCAGGGCCACGAAGATCGGCTCGCATTCGACCTGCGGGCGGCGCTGCGCCAGCTGCACGTCCAGCACGCGGTTGACGCCGACCGCAGCCGCAGCACCGGCAAGAAAAGCAGCCGCAAACACGGTCAGTGTTTTGGGGCGGTGGCGAATGGGAGTGGTCGTCGTATCGGATGCCATGCGTGCCTCGTCGTCTGGTGGCGCTCTCGCTCCAGAAGATCGGCAGCCGGTCTTGTGCTTGCCCACCTCGTTCGGCGAAACCGTCGAGCCTCCGCCAGGATGCCGCGACCGCCCAGTTGCCGCATCTTCACTCGGGCGAGGCGTCCGAAGCGGTGGCGTCGTCGGCGAAGACGGGGTCGACGCTGCGGGCCATGGGCCGCACGACCATGAGGCGTGTCGTTCCGCTCGGGCGGTCGCGAAGCAGGCCGTCACCGACCGTCGTGGCGGCATCGCCGGCGGTGCCGATGAAGAGGGAGTCTCCCGGCGGCAGCATCACGTCGATCGTCAGGTGATCCATGCGATGCCGTCGCTGGCCTGTTTCGAGCCGAAACATCCCGTCCTCGCCGATCCACTCTTTTTCGACCGGTCCGTGCTTCACCTCGGGAACGAGGCTGAAGCGGATGCGGCCGTCGGCCGCGGGGCGGGCTTCGATCGACCACAGCGGCGTGGCGTCGTGGAACGTGTTGCCCACCACCTCCCCGGCATGGCGCTCGAACATCACAAGGCTCTCGACACGGCTCGCCGTGAGCAGTTCACTGCGACGGCCGGGAAGAAGCTGCAGCAGGCGACGGGACCGCGAGGGATCGATCGTGGATACTTCGGCGATCTCGTCGTCGGCCGCGGAGGCAAGACGGCGCTCGAACTCGGCGGGCAGATGTCCCGACACGATGCCTGCCCGAACCCCATTGGCATTGAGCGCCCGCGCGACGTCGCTGCCGATGGCCTGCTCATCGACATGGTCCCAGATCGATTCGGTGAGGCCGTCGTCGGCACTGCATCGAACAAACAACACCTCCACCGACATCGCCCGCGTCGGGTGCTTGGTGTCGGCCGCAGGCGAGATCGCCGACGGTGATGCCCCGGTGAGCGTGCCCGTTCCGACAAGCTGGCATCCTGCGCCGCCGATGAGGGCGACGAGCATCGCAGGCAGCCAGCGGGACGCCGGAAACGGCTGCATAGGGAGTCGGCCGTCGAGAGGACGGTGCGCGGAGGAATGGGGAAGCGGGGAGGTAGAGGAACCGACGCACCGGGTCAACGGCGATCGACGCCGGGCCCGCCACGCATCGTCACTGGGTCTCCCAAACCACCCGAACTTCCGCCCGTGTCGAGCCAACGCGAGCCTGCGACGCCGCGCCTAGAGCGCATCTCCGCTACGTGTAGCGACGAGTTAATAATCCTGAGCGGGTAGGCGATGGGGTCGGCGAACGCTCGAGGAGCCTTGGGCGTATCCTCGCCCCGGCGACGAGACTTTTGCCGCCCCCGAGCCGGCGATACACGTATCTCAGACGCGCTCTAGGCCATCGCCTTCACGGCATTGACGAACAGCATCAGGCCGGCGCCCGGGGCTGCCGGATCGAGGCGACCACACCACGCGGGGTGCTGCGTGGCATCGAGGAAGCGTTCGGGGTGGGGCATGAGCCCGAAGATGCGGCCTGTGGGGTCGCACGCTCCAGCCACGTCTCCCATGGCGCCGTTGGGGTTCGTGGAACGGCCCTCGTCGTCGGCGATGTACGTCAGCGGGAGTTGCCCCGCGGCCGAGAGCGATTCGAGCCTGGCAGGATCACGGAGCACGAACCGACCTTCGGCATGGGCCACCGGAAGTTCGAGGTCGCCGAGGCCCCTGAGAAACACGCACGGGCCGGCATGGCAGCGAAGCCGGACCCAGCGATCGATGTAGCGGCCGGAGGTGTTGTGGGCGAGGGATGCCTCGGGTGTGTGCGAGACCGGATCGGTGAGGAGCAGGCCGGTTTGCAGGAGCACCTGAAAGCCGTTGCAGATGCCGAGCACGAGGCCTCCACGATCCCGAAATCGCATCAGCACATCGGCCAGCCTCGTCTTGAGTTCGAGGGCGAAGATGCGGCCGCTGGCGATGTCGTCGCCGTAGGAGAAGCCGCCGGGGATACAGAGGATCTGGCAGTCGTCGGCGATCGACGGCTTCTCGAGCAGCGCCCGCACGTGGACCCGACGAGCCATGCCGCCGGCCCGTTCGAAGGCGTGGGCCGTCTCGTGGTCGCAGTTGGTGCCCGGGGCTCGAAGAATGAGGGCTCGCGGCGACAGCATGTCAGCAGTTTTCTCCGTGCCAGGCTCGTGCCAGTCGTTCGACGGCGATGCGCTCCGAGGCGCCGTCTCCCTGGATCGTTATCGACGCGTCGTCGGTGACGCGTCCGATCCAGGCCCAGGGCACGTCGCCCATCGCCAGTGCGAAGGCCTCCTCATGCTCCGGGCGAACCTCGCACACGAAGCGGCCTGGTGTCTCGCTGAAGGCCACCGCCGCGGCAGGGAGTGCACCCCGGGGATCGGTCGGCACCGTGGCGGTGTCGAAGCTGGCGCCACGGTGGCCGGCGATCGCCATCTCCGCCAGGGCGACCAGCAGGCCACCGTCCGACACGTCGTGGCAGGCGGCCACAAGGTGCTTTCGGTGCGCGGCCGCCACGGCGAGGCAACTCGCGCGGCATTCGGCCACGGCGACCGACGGCACGTTCCCTCCGGTGACCCGTCCGGTGAGTTCGTACTGGCTGCCCGCCATCGCTCCGCGTGTCTGGCCGACCACGGCGATCCGGTCGCCCGGCGTCTTCAGGTCGGGGGTCACGGCATGCCGCACGTCGTCGAGTTGCCCCATGGCCGTCACGAGCAGCGTCGGTGGGATTGAAATCTCCCGTGGGGTGCCCGACGGGTCGGTGTAGGTGAAGACGTTGTTCAGGCTGTCCTTGCCGCTGACGAATGGCGCGGTGAATGCGATGGCGACGTCATGGCAGGCTCGGCAGGCCTCGACGAGCGTGCCGAGCGAGTCTTCCCGCCGAGTGTCGCCCCAGCAGAAGTTGTCGAGCAGGGCGATCCGGGCCGGATCGGCTCCCACGGCGATGACATTGGCGATCGCTTCAACGATGCCTCCTGCGGCCATCTGGTAGGGGTCGAGCGGGCCGAGTCGGTGCCGAAGCCCCACGCCGAGCGCGATGCCGCGATCCCGCCCGAGCACGCCGCGCACCACCGTGCCATCAGCCGGACCATCACCAGGTCCGAGCAGCGGCTTCACCACGGAGCATCCCTGCACTTCGTGGTCGTACTGCCGAATGATCCGCTCCTTGCTCGCCACATCAGGCAGCCCGAGCACCTCGTCGAGGGCGGTGGCGAGCGACCCGTCGCCGTGCCAGGCCGTCGGCGCCGTGGCCGGAGGCACGTGACGCGACGGGAGCCGTTGCCGGGGGCGTCCTTCGTGGAGGAAGTGGCAGTCGAGTTCCCCGGCGACCGCTCCATGCCACTTCAGCACAATCCGTCCCGTGCCGGTGAACGTGCCGATGGCCGTCGCTTCCACTCCCTCGGCCGCGGCGATCTTGGCCAGCGCCGGCCAGTCGGAAGGGGGCACGGCGAGCACCATCCGCTCCTGGGCCTCCGAGATCCACACCTCGGTGGCCGAGAGCCCTTCGTATTTCAGCGGAACGCGATCGAGATCGACATCGGCCCCGAGGGTGGCACCCATCTCGCCGACGGCGCTCGAAAGCCCTCCGGCGCCGCAGTCGGTGATGGCGTGGAAGAGCCGCTGACGGGATGCCTCGAGGACGAAATCGACGAGCATCTTCTCGTTGATGGCATGGCCGATCTGGACGGCCCCGCCACTCTCGGTCTCGCTTTCGCTGGTGAGTTCGATGCTCGAAAAGGTGGCGCCGTGGATGCCGTCGCGTCCGGTGCGGCCGCCGGCCACCACGACGAGGTCGCCCGGCTCGACCGCCGCATCGGCGCTGCCGCGCGGCATGATGCCGACGGTGCCACAAAACACGAGCGGGTTGCCGATGTAGCCGGGATGGAACGCGACCGCTCCGGCGATCGTGGGGATGCCCATGCGGTTGCCATAGTCGCGAACCCCTGCCGCCACGCCGGCGAGGAGCCGACGAGGGTGGATCACGCCCGGAGGCACTTCGTCGGCAGGCGTGTCGGGGGGCGCCACGCCGAAGACGTCGAGGTTGGCGATCGGCTTGGCGCCGAGGCCGGTGCCGAGCACGTCGCGGATCACGCCGCCGAGGCCGGTGGCAGCCCCACCATAGGGCTCGATGGCCGACGGATGGTTGTGCGTTTCCACCTTCACGCAGATGTCGTGATCGCCATCGAACCGCACCACGCCCGAGTTGTCACGGAACACGCTGACGCACCAGTCACCCGCTCCGAGCGATTCGCGGATCGTCCGCGTGGCCGCAAACACGGTTTCTTTCAGGAGATTGTCGTAGCGAACAGTGCCTGCGGGCCCGACATGCTCCACGCCGCTGGTGAGCGTTTTGTGGCAGCAGTGCTCGCTCCAGGTCTGGGCAATCGTTTCCAGTTCGATCTCGTAGGGCGCGCGACCGAGTGATTCAAAGTGGCGTCGCACGGCGTGCAGCTCGCGAACCGACAGGGCCAGGCACTTGTCGCGACTGAGCCGTTCGAGGGAGGCGTCGTCGAGTCCGACGAGGGGAATCGTCTCCTGGTGAAACGCCCACGTGCGTCCTCCGGAGAGCGACGTGATGCCGAGGGGGCCGATGGCGATGTCGTGAATCGCGTCGTTGGCGAGCAGCCGGCTGGCGAGTCGAGCGACATCGGGCCCGGCCATCGGCGGCAGCCAAAACTTCCGCAGGCTTCGCACCGACACCCGGTGCCCGAGGGCGGCGGCGGCCGCTTGCGCCGTGAGGCCGGCGGGATCGGTGACGCCCGTGCGTGGCAGCACATGCACGACGGTCGGGAGGCCATCGACGGAGGCGACAAGACGCGGGGAACGCACCTCATCCACGACGAAGGCTTCCGTCACCGGATCAGAAAACAGCGTGGCCGCGAGCCCCTCCACCGCCTCACGGGACACGTCGCCTTCAATCAGCCATCCAGCGGCGGTGCGGGCCCGTTCGCAGTCGGCAAGACCGAGCTCCCGCGCCCCCGCGACGACCTCCCGAGCAGCGTGATCTGCGGCGGGATCGATGAGCACAACGTCAACTTCCCACAGCATCGCGATGGTCCTTGGCTCGTTTGAGGAGGGAGACGAGTCGGCGCCGATCGCCCGCCTCGATCGCCAGCAGAAGCTTCTCGGCGACGGCCGCGAACCGCCCCATGGCGGCCGCGACGGCCGGCGCGTTGTCGAGGAGGATGTCGGCCCAGAGTTCGGGATCGCCAGCGGCGATGCGGGTGGTATCGCGCCATCCTCCGGCTGTGAAGGTGCGCGACTCGGGTGGAGTGGCGGCGGCGAGGGCTGCGGCAATGAGGTGGGGCGCATGACTGGTGCCCGCCAGGATCCGGTCGTGCACCCGCGGCGGCATCATGAACACGGTCGATCCGAGCGACGCCCACAACTCCCCCACCGCCTCGGCATCCTCGGCAGGGGTGGCCGTGGAAGGCGTCACCACGGTCGTGCGGCCTTCGAAGAGTTCGGCATCGGCCGACCCGGGGCCACGGCGATGGCTGCCCGCGATGGGATGGCTGCCGACGAATCGGCCACGTCGGGAACGGCGTCGTCGCTCCCAGCCCGAAACGATCGTCGCCTTCGTGCTGCCGGCGTCGGTGACGAGCGTGCCGGGGCGGATCACGGCATCGACGGCATCGAGCAGGTCTGGGATCGCCTTCACACCAGCGGCCACGATCACCACATCGGCATCGGCGACGGCATCGATCTCGAGCGAGGCATCCGTGATGCAGCCGGTCGTGCGGGCGACGCCCAGCGACTCGGCGGAACGGCCCACACCGACCACACGGCCGGCCAGGCGGCGTGCGAGGAGCGCCTTCCCGATCGAGCCACCGATCATGCCGACGCCCACGATCGCGACGGCAGGCCAGGGAGCGCTTGAAGTCATGGCAGAGGTGAAGTGGAGGCGAGGCCGCCGTTTGTACCAGATGGGAGTCTTGTGTGTTAGAACCGGCCGATCTGCTGGCGAAACGCTTGGGCTGGGGGCGACATGACTGGCGTGGGACGAATCCCGGATGCGGTGCTCGCCGACATGCTTCACCGCCTTTCCATCGCCGTGTCGGCGGGGATCGACATTCGCCGAGCCTGGTCGTCGGAGACGGCCCGCATGCCGGGGCGGCATCGGCCGGCGGTCGCCCGCGTGGCCGCGCGGCTCGCTGCGGGAGATGGTCTCGGCGAGGCATGCTCGGCCGCCGGCGGGGCCATTCCCGACGTCGTGGCCGGGATGCTGCTCGTCGGAGATCGGACCGGCCGTCTGGCGGAAGTGCTCGCCGAAACGTCCCGCACGATCACACGATCGATGGCGACGCGACGGGCGCTTCGGGCCGCGCTGGTCGGTCCCACCATCCGTCTTGTCGTCGCGGTGCTCGCGATCGTCGTGATGATCGTCATCTCGGGCATGGCTCGAGGCATCGACGGCGGGCCGCTCGACATGCTCGGCATCGGGCTGACCGGACCTCGCGGTGCGGTCGTCTTTCTCGTTGGGGTTGTGACCGTTCTCGTCGCGGGCGTGGCCCTGGTCGCCGCGGGGCGCCGCAGCTGGCGGACCAGTGGATGGGCGTGGCGGCTCGGGCGTCGGGTGCCGGTGTTCGGTCCGGCGGCCATGGCGTCGTCGTCGGCAGCCTGGTGCCGCGCGGCATCGTTGGCAGCCCACGCGGGCGTCGGAATCGGCGAGATGGTGACGCTCGCCTCCCGCGCCGCTCCGGGGTTTGGGTGCGATCCGGCGCGGGTGGAGGAGCTGCTTCGAAGCGGCCGCGATCTTGCGGAGGCGCTTGCCGCCACCGGGAGCCTGCCGCGGCCCGTGATCGAGGCGGTGGCGGTGGGGGAGATGACCGGCACGACGGCCGAAGCACTCGATCGCATCGCCGATCGGCTCGACGAGGCGGCGGCGCGCGGGTTTTCGGCCGCGGTCCAGGGCGTGGGCTTCCTCGCTTGGGCCCTGGTGGCAGGCCTGGTGGCGACCCTCGTGATCCGCGTGGCGTCCACCTATGTCAGAATGATCCACGACCTGTCGCGTCCGTCCTGACCGGTCGCGGTCAAGCCGCCGCCTCGTTGCAGCCGAGATCCTTTCTATGAATCCGAGGCCGCCATCCGCGTTGCTCGCCCTGCGCATCCTGACGATGGCTGTTCTGGCAGGGGTCGGCCCGGCGGGCCTGGCCGACGAGGCGCCGCCTCCGTCCCAGCAGGACGTGATGGCGAGCAAGGGATTCGTGCGGTATCGGGGAGCGTGGCGAACGTCGCAGGAAATCCAACTGATCGAGCGCGACGAACGGGTGGCAAGCGAGCAGCGGCAGTGGGTGGCCACCCTCGAACGGCTGCGGAAGCATCTCGACAAGCCGGGGCAGGGTGATCGCGCCGCCGAGGAGCTGCGGGCGATCGTCGATGCTCGGGCCGTGCCCGCCCTTGCGGCGGCGCTCGGAAAGGAGCCGGTGCAGACCGTGCGCACCTGGTATCTCGAGGCGCTCGGGCGCATCCGCTCGCCCGACGCCGTCCGTGTGCTCGTCGCGATGGCGCTCGATCATCCCGATCCCGAAACCCGCATCGTCGCGGTGGAGCAGATCCTTCCGATCGGACCAGACGCGGCCGCGCCCGTGCTGGTGGCGGCCCTTCGCAGCGGCGACAACGCACAGGTGAATCGGGCGGCCGAGGCGCTCGGAAGGCTCGGCGTGTCGTCGTCGGTTGGTCCGCTCATCGAGGCACTCGAAACCAAGCACGTGGCGGTGGTGGGCAGCGGCCCGCCCGCAGGATCGACGAGTGCGACGTTCACGCCCTCCGGTGGAGGGCTCTCCATGGGCGGTGGGCCGAAGCCGACCGTCGTGGCGGCCCGCAATGACCGCGTGCTCGAAGCCCTGATCGCGCTGACGGGTGAGAACTTCGAGTGGAACGCCAGCCTCTGGCGCGAATGGCTGATCGCCCGGCAGGCGCCTTCGCCCGACTACGATCCCCGCCGGGGATGATCGCCACGAGGAGCGGCTTCACCCGCCCGCGTTCGGCCGAGGCGCCCCGCGGAGACCTCCGGCCGGAGCCTCGGCGGCGCGGCGACGGGAAAACCATTCGGGCGAGAGCATCATCACCGCCACACGGTTTTCGAGGTTGGGCCGGAACACCACCAGCAGGAGCACCGGGAGGTACCAGGCCATGAACAGGCCGCCGTTGTGCGCCTTCCAAAACTGGCTTCCAAGCAGCACGGCGGCGGTGCAACTCATGAGTGTGCCGAGGTTCTTGGGCGTCGGCCAGATGGCCAGCGTCGCCATCATGGCCACGAAGGCGGCGAGCACCGGCAGGCGGAAAACGGGGTCCTGGGAGGGCAGCGCCCAGAAGCCCTCGAGCGACACGTCATTGGGGAAGATCCAGCCAAACATCTGCCGCAGCTGGCCGGTGAAGATGGCCGTGTCTGGCGAGGTGAACCACAAGGCCACCACCAACGCCGCCAGTGAGGCCGTCACGCCGAGCGCGAATCGCCGCACGCCTCGCTCCCAGTAGAAGCTTCCCCACAGCGGAAGGAGAAACACCGGGTAGTAGATGGTTCCGATCGCTAGGCCGATGAGCGTGCCTGCGAGAAAGGGACGGCGGTAGGAGGCGATCGCCCAGAGCACCAACGCTCCCGGCAGCACATGGTCGACACGGCCGGTCATCGTGGCGGTGTAGGGAAGGAGCAGGTAGAGCACGGCGGCGGCGATGCCCAGGCGTGTCTTCTCGAAATGCCGCCAGCCGATCGTCACCATGCCGGCGACGATCGCGAGCTGGGCGGCGATCGCCATGATGCGGGCGGTCATTTCATGGACGACCCGACGGCTCGACTCCCCCGGCGCAGGTGGCTCATCAGGACGATCCGGCGCAAAGAAGATTCGCTGGGTCGAGATCTGCGGCAGGAGGAAGAGGAGGGGATAGCCCGGACCGAGGCGGGCGAGCTGATCGGCATCGACCTCGGCGTCGCGTCCCTCCAAACGGTCGGCCGCTTCGGCCCCCGCCACGTCATCGCGCTGCGGACGGGTGGTGACGACGTTGGCCAGCAGGAACACCAGAAGCGACACACCCAGGAAGACGAGACCGCCGGTCGTGAGATTGGGCTCCAGCATCGGGCGGCGCACCATCATCGAATCGCACAGCATGCGCAGCAGGAACCAGCCGGTGACGACGAAGGTCCAGACAAACCCGATCTGTTGGTCGGCGACACTCGCCTTGTAGCCCCCGTACTCCACCGCCAGGATTCCCGGCGCCAGGAGGATCAACCCGATGAGATCGAGGTTGCGGATGCTCCACACGCGGTTGAATTTGAAGAAGAGCGCGATCGACAGGAGCGACGCGAAATAGAACCACGTCGTGGGATTGACGCGGTGATAATGGAAGAGAATGTCGAACATGCCGCCCGTCGTTGGTGTGGGGGCCCTTGGCCACCGCGTTGTAGCCTAAGCCGCGGTGGAACCGTTGCAATCCCGTGAAACTACGGGCGAAACGGCCAGAGCAGGGGCGCCAGGGCGATCGTGATCGCCATCACGAGCAGGTTGAGCGGGCCACCATACCGCAGGTAATCGGTGAACTTGTAGCCGCCAGGACCATAGATCATCAGATTTGTCTGGTAGCCCATCGGGGTGGCGAACCCGCAGCTCGCGGCGACCGTGATGGCCATGACGAACGGCATCGGGCTGACTCCCAGATCGGCGGCCGTCTGCCAGGCGATCGGAAAGGCGAGCACGGCCGCGGCGTTGTTGCTCATGAGTTCCGTGCAGAGCATTGTCACGAGGTAGATCGCCGCCAGCACCACATGCGGATGGTCGCCGGCGGCCGTGATCGCCGCGTGGGCGACCGTCTCCGCGAGTCCGGTCTTTTCGATCGCGCGGGCAAGGCCAAAACTGGCGGCGATCAAGAGCAGCGACTCCCATTCGATCGATCGGCGGGCCTCGGTCGATGAGATGCACCGGAAGGTCACCATCGCGGCGGCCGCCGTGAGGGCCGCCGCCACCATCGGCACGAGTTCCATGGCCGCTGCCGCCACCATGGCCGCGAGCACCGTACAGGCGATCCATCCCTTGTCGTGCCGGGGCGGGGTCGAGTCGCGAACCTCGCTCACGAGATAGAAGTGGCGATTCGATCGCTGACGGTCGAGGAAGGCCGGGCTTGCCTCGACCAGCAGCGTATCGCCGGGCTCGAGCACGATATCGCCGATCTTCATCTGCAGCCGTTCGCCGTCGCGGGCCACGGCGATCACCACCGCACCATAGGTGGAGCGGAACCGTCCTTCCCGGATCGTGCGGCCGACGAGCGGGCACGACGGCGACACGACCGCCTCGACGAGCACACGTTCGCTTCGCGGGTCATCGAGCTTGAACACCTGGTTCGTGGCGGGGCGTAGTCCGCGGATCTTCTGGAGCTCCACCACCGAATCGATCACTCCCACGAAGACGAGCCGATCGCCAGCCTCGAGGCGTTCGGTGGGCGCCACGGCAGCGATGACATGGCCGTTGCGATCGATCTCCATGAGATAGAGCCCATGGAGATGCCGCAGGCCGGCCTGTTCGATCGTGCGCCCCGCGAGAGGGCTGCCCGGATCCACCACCATCTCGAGCGTGTACTGCCTGGGGTCGTCGCTCGCGCTCATCGGCGGACGGCGATCCTTCAGCAGAAACCTGCTGGCCGTGATGAGGTAGACGAGGCCGCAGAGGAGCAGCGGGATTCCCAGCCGGGTGATGTCGAACATGCCGAGCGGCTCACCCCGCTTCGCCGCCACGAGGCCGCTCACGACGACGTTGGTGCTCGTGCCGATCAGGGTGCAGAGGCCTCCGAGAACGACGGCGTCGTTCATCGGCATGAGGAGCTTCGAGACGCTCAGCCGGTTTTTCTTGGCCCAGTCGCGGATGGCGGGGACCATCAGCGCCACGACCGGGGTGTTGTTGGTGAAGGCCGAGAGCACGCTGGGAAACACCATCGAGCGAAGCTGGGCCGACGCCAGGCTCGAGGGGCGACCGAGCACGCGATCGACGAGCGCCGCCAGGGCGCCGGTGCGCTCCACCGCGGCTGCCACGACGAACAGCGCCGCCACGGTGACCATGCCCTCGTTGCTCATCCCCTTGAGCGCCTCGTCGGGGCCGATCACGCCGGCGGCGAGCAGGATGATCACCCCGCCGAACATCACCATGTCGGGGGCCCGCTGAAGCACCAGCAGTCCCACGAGCGTGGCGCAGAGCACCCCCGCGGTGAGGATGGCCTGCCAGTGTTCCGCCAGCGATTCCCAGTTCATCGTGCCTCTCCACGCGGGCGAGGGTTGCCCGCGAGGAGAGCACTTTCACCCCCATCGCATCGCCAACGCAACCCCAATCGCCCACCCCTCGGTGTCGCGTGGCTTGCAAGTCCGTGGGGTGGTAGCCTTCAGGAGGCCGAGGGGAAGATTTCGGCCACCATCACCCGGAGACGAGCGAACCATGGGCACCACGATCGAGAACCTGCTGGCCGGCAATCAGAAGTTCGTGCAGGGCGAGTTTCGTCCCAACGACGACTACTACCACACGATCGCCGCCAAGCAGACACCCAAGGTCCTCTGGATCGGCTGCTCCGACTCCCGCGTCAGCGAGCACCAGATGACTGGCTCGAAGCCAGGCACGATGTTCGTGCATCGCAACGTGGCCAACATCGTGGCGTTCAACGACGTGAACATCTCGGCCATCCTCGAGTATGGTGTCGTCCACCTCAAGATTGAAGACATCATCGTCTGCGGCCACACCCGCTGTGGCGGCATTGCGGCGATCGAGGATGGCGTGCATGAAAACTACATCGCCGACTGGCTGTGCATCGCGACGGGAGCCAAGGAGGCTGCCAACCGCATCGCCAAGGAACGAAAACTGTCGCGGGAAGAAAAGCTGGCCGTGCTCACCGAGGAGAACGTGAAGCTGCAGATCAAGCACCTGAAGAATCTGGCGCTGATCCGCAACATGCACGCGAAGGGGTCTCTGCCTCGGATCCACGGCTGGCTCTACCGGGTCGAAGACGGCAGCATCGAGGTGCTCGTGGACGGCCGTGATGCCGGCGGGAGCAAGCGTCGTCCGACCGGTGGCAAAAAAAAGGCCTCCGCTCGCCGCCGCTGAGCGGGGGCGTCGGCCGGGAGGCTGGCCGCTTCCGAGTCGTGTCGTAGACTGAAGAGAGGCGTGGATGCCCCATGCTTCCCCCCAGAGGTCTGCCTGCATGGTCTCGTTCACCCGGTGGCATGTTCGGCGGGCAGTGCTGCTGGCAGCCATGGCGATCGCCCTCGGTGGGCGGGCCGACGCGCTCGACGTGATCGGCTTCACGTCAGCGGCCAATGATCGGTTTTCGAGCGGCTATCCCACGACGCCGGTGACGAACACGAGCGGCTCGTTCGTCGGCGGAGCCTATTCCTGGCTCGGCGTCGGCTGGTCGGCCGTCGACGCGACGAAGAGCTTCGGGTTCCTCACGCCGAAGCACTATCTGGTAGCCCAGCACTACGGCGGGGCCACGACCATCAATCTCCTGTCGGGATCTGGGACGGTGTACTCGTCCACCCAGGCATCGGTCACCAACATCGGCTACGGATTCACCAACGGTGGCACGCAGGCGACCGACATCGCCCTGGGCGAGCTGACGGCCTCCATCGCCGCCTCGAGAGGGATGCCGCGGTATGCCGTGCTCGACCTCAATGCCACGTCGACCACCAACAGTTCCTACAGCGGTCAGCCGATGCTCGTGTATGGGCGGGGGCCGAACGCCGCCACGAGCACGCGCATCGGCAATGCCAGCGTGCAGGCGACCGCTTCGTCGGGCACGAACATCTACATCACATCGACCACGAGCAGCGTCATCCTGCAGACCGGCGATTCGGGGAGCCCCGACTTCATTCCGTGGACGAATCCCAACGGCACGACGGAACTGACGATCATCGGCAACAATGCGGCCACCAACTTCAGCACGGTGAACGTCTACAACTACATCGCGACGGCCGGCGCCCTCGGGGCGATCAATGCCCTCACGACGCCCGACGGCTATGCCCTGCGGATCGTGGGAAACCCGAGTGCCACATGGCAGGGAGGCTCGCCGGATCCCGGCACGGCGGACGACCTGAGCCGCGGCAGCAACTGGTCGGGCGGCAGCATTCCCACCGACCTCTACACCCTCTTCAGTGCCACATCGACGTCGGTGAAGGCGATCGATGTGAACGCCAACACCAATCTCCGGGGGCTTGCCTTCAAGTCGACCGGCAGCGGTACCCAGGGCTTCACATTTTCGGGAGCCACCACGCTCACGATCGGCCGTGGTGGCGTGACCAACTACGACTCGTCGCGACAGACCTTTTCTGCGGCGATCACCCTCGGCAGCCACCAGTATTGGAACGTTGGCTCCGGCGGGGTGACGGCGACGACCATTTCGACGGGCACGGGGTTTCTGCTGGAATTAGCCGGCAGCGGCACGGCCCGCATCACGGGAGCGGTATCAGGGAGCGGCGGTGTGTCGCTGACGGGCACGAGGCTCGAGATGAGCGGCGCAAGCACCTACACCGGCGCCACGTGGGTGCACACGGGCCGGCTCGTGGTCGACGGCACGATTGCAAGCTCGAGCGGAGTCAACCTCACGGCGGATGGCACGCTGGCCGGGTGGGGAGTGGCGGCGGCGATCGCCGGGTCGGGAGCGGTGGATCCCGGTCACAGCTCTGGCATCCTCACGGCGTCGAGCGTCACTCCGTCAGCCGGCCTCGACTTCAACCTCGAGTTCACCCAACTCGGTTCGCCCACGTGGGCCACCGGCACCGCCAGCGGCAACGACGTGCTTCGCCTGACATCGGCCAGCACGCCCATCACGTCGGCATTCAGCGCCTCGAACGCCGTGAACGTGTTTCTCGACCTGCCCTCGCTTTCGGCCGGTAATGTGCTTCGTGGTGGCTTTTTCACCGACCTCGACACGTCGTTTCTCTCGTTGATCCAAAATGGGTCATGGAACTACTACCTGGCCGATGCCGGGGGGAGCACGTTCTACAACGGGGTGGCCTATTCGGCGTATGGCGGACCGCTCACGTTCAGCCTCGCGACGGTTGCCGAGACGGCCTCGTTCGCATCCGGAAGCGAGGCCGGGTATGTGACGCAGATTACGGTCGTTCCCGAACCAGCCGTCGTCGCGTCGGTGCTCGCCGGATTCGCGGCCTTCGCGCTTGTTCGTCGCCGTCGCTGACAAAGCCGTTGTCCTACCGTCGGCTCGCAGCGGGATCGCATGAGGCTCTTTCCTTCCGACCGCTATCCCCTGCCGCTCCCGGAGGGGCATCGGTTTCCCGTCGCGAAGTATGCGGCCCTTCGTCGCCGATTGGAGCGGCATGCCGGGGCGGGCGCCCCGCTGCGGTTCGTGGAGCCTCATGCCGCCACCGATGACGAACTGCTGCGGGTGCACGAGCGCGGCTACGTGGGCCGCGTGCTCTCTGGAACCCTCTCGCCTGCCGAGATTCGCCGGATCGGATTTCCGTGGAGCGTTGGGCTGGTCGAGCGGTCGCTTCGAAGCACCGGGGCGGCGATCGACGCGGCCGCCGCCGCGATGGAGGATGGCGTTGCCGCCAGCCTGGCCGGCGGCACTCATCACGCCGGCACCGACTGGGGGGAAGGATTTTGCGTGTTCAATGACACCGCGGTGGCGGTTCGGGAGCTCCAGTCGCGCGGCATGATCCGACGGGCCCTGATCGTCGACTGCGATGTGCATCAGGGAAACGGCACGGCCGAGATCTTCACGGGCGATGCCGACGTCGTCACCATGTCGATCCACGGTGCGAAGAACTTTCCTCTCCGGAAATACCCTGGCACGATCGACGTGCCGCTCGACGATGGCGTGGGTGACGACGAATACCTTGCGGCCCTCGGTCCGGCCCTCGCCGCATCGTTCGAGCGGGCGAGGCCCGACCTCGTGCTCTACATCGCCGGCGCCGATCCGTATGAAGGGGATCGGCTTGGGCGGCTCGCCATGAGCAAGGCAGGCCTGCTCGAGCGCGATCGCATGGTGCTGCAAGCAGCCCGTTCGTCGTCGGCTCCCGTGGCCATCGTGTGCGGCGGGGGCTACTGCGACGACATCGAAGCGATCGTCGACATCCATGCCGCGACGATGCTGCTGGCGGCGCAGGAAGCGTGACGCCTTGGTAGTCCGCTCGGGGTTGCCCACACCCCGCCGCCGGACGCTCACTCCGGGCATCCCGCCCTCCGCTCGTTCGGCATTGGCTGGCGCTCCGCCATCCTGGCTTCGCTGGCCACTGACGCCGGCTTGCGGGCAACGGGCAACCCCTCGCTCGTCTGTGGGCGGGACGGGCTGTTCCGTCCAAGCCCAACGGCGTGAGCCGTGGGGCAGGCGTGGCCCACCGCGCGGCTGGTCGGAGATGGCTGCCGGAAGCCGCCATCGCGCGTGCGTGGGTTTACTCGTCGTCTTCGTCGCGCGTCGGAGCGGCCGTCGATGCGGATGCCTTGCGGTTGTCGAGGCTCCACGGGCCCGTGCCGTTGGCGACGAGGAAGAGCATGGTTCCCGCCAGGGACACGTTCTTGAGAAACGTGATCACTTCCATCTGCATCTTTTCGGGAGCGGTGTCTGGCGGCAGCGTCCAGAAATCATGGAAGTAGTACGTGGCCGCACCGAGGAAGACCAGCAGCAGGAACGCACCAAATCGGCCCTTGTAGCCCAGCACGATCGCCAGCGAGCCAAGGATCAGAAAAGCGATCGCCCCCGCCAGCATGATTTTCGGCTGTGGGATGCCCTCACCCTCCATCATGGTGGCGGTGTGCGCGAAGTTCATGATCTTTCCCGCCACGGCGCTCATCAGAAAGATGGCCGTGATCATCAACCGGGCGAGCAGCGACAAGAGTCCACGAATCGCATACATGCGGAGTCGTCTCCAGGGCAGGGGCAGCCTGGCGGCCGCCGGGGGGCAGGGCCGGAGGCTAGCACGGCGGGGGCGATCGGGGGAACGCCGCCAACGAAGGGTTCGGATGCCCGGTTCGTTCCGGGGCGAAAAATCGCCGGTGAGGGCCTCTCAGGACCCCGCCTCACTGATCTGGTGGTCACCACCTTGGTGATGTCTCACCAAAATGGTGAGACGGCCTTTCGGGGCCGTAGGGAAACGGAATCCGTCGCGCACGCCTCCCCGGGCTACCGAGGGGACGACGAGCGTGGCGCACGCGTCTGAACGTCGGTCAAGACCGTGCCGTCCCGGGCGTGAATCCGCATCGTGAAAACGCGGAACATCCCCGGAAACTACGGTTTTTCGCCGCCAAGGCTCTCACGGAGCGTTGGCGAGCGCACGGACGGATTTCAGGCGCACAGGCTTCCCAAGCGGGTGGCGGAGACCTCCAGAGGGCACGAAATGTCAGGCGCGGCAGCACGGCCCCAATGGCCGACTGCCTACCAGGAGAATTCCGTTGCACATCGCGTGCCAAACGGCTCAGGCTGCGTCGCTTTTTGAGCTGGCTCAACGACCAGGGCACGCACCTGGCTCGGTCGGAGTCGGTGACCGTGGGGCCTTGGTGGCCGCGCGGCGGACTCCGCGGAGATCCGCATGGGGAGGGTGCCAGCCATTCCGTCGGCGGCAACCCCGAAGACTCCCGACCGAATACTCCCGACAGGGATCGAACCTGTAACCTTCAGCTCCGGAGGCTGACGCTCTATCCAATTGAGCTACGGGAGCGAACCCCCGGAGTCTAGCAGCCGGGGCGCGGCCGACAAATCGCGACGTTTTTCGGGCCACCGGCCTTGCCGGCGTCAGGCCGATCGCTTGAGTTCGCGTGGCCGGGGCGCCGCATGCGGCGGCGAGGCCGAGTCGTGAGGGGCGTCGATGCGGAAGGTGCGGGCATGGGCGTCGGCCGATCCGTGCTTCGATGCCGTGAGCAGATCGCGAAGCTGTCGCGTGCGTGCCCGGCAGGATCCAACGTGCAGCAGGGCGGCGAGCCGGCCGGCGAGCATGCCCACCGTGCCGAGTGGCGCCGTCGCCACGGCATGCCGAACGATTTCCGTGGCGTGGAAGATGCTCGCTGGAATGGTCCGTTCGCACGGAAGCGATCGCCAGAAAAGCCGCTCCGCATGCAGTCCCGCGCGAAAGCTCGAAGGCCGCTTGGCCATGGGACCGGCGATGACGGTGCATGCGGGTTCCACCGCGACCGTCCCGCCCGATGCCTTCAGTCCGGCGGCGAGGTCGGCTGCCGCCAGGGCATCGCCGCACGCCGACGAGATGCCGATGCTGCGAAGCGTCTCGGCCCGCCAAAAGCCCGCTTCGAGCAGCGGGGCATGGGGAGGGGAGCCCGTCACCACTCCGGCGTCGGTGAGGCGGGGCACGACCACGATGCTTCGGCCGCCCGAGGTTCGTCGCACGCCCGTTGCCACCGGCCGCGCGGCATCATCGGCGCGCATGGCGAGGGGCACCACCGCCGCCACATCGGGACGCGTGAAGTGCGTCATGGCAGCCGCAGTCCAGTCGGCCGTCGCTTTCCATCCGGCGGCGAGCAGGTGGATGACGTCGCCGGTGGCCACGGCCAGGCCCGCCGTGGCGCAGCCAACCAAACCCGAACGACGGTCTGCGTTGACGAACGTCACCTCATCGCCGATCTGCCAGGGATCGTCGTAGCGTTCCCCGAGGGCGACGATGATGTCGCAGTCGTCTGGACGATGCTCGAGCACGCTGACGAGCGTGTCTTCCAGGCCCGCCACCCTCGGCGCCACGACCACGACCGAAAGCCGGTGCGGATCATTCCCCGGCCGATGCAACGACATGATTCCCCCGATTCCTATTCCGACGGTCGGCGCAGACAATCCCCCCGGACCGTCAGAAGAGCCGTTTTCCCCCAGGTTGGCCTGCCGCGATCAGGCGGCGGCCCGCTGCGGTTGCAGTTCCGTGAACAGATTCACGGTGTGCAGCATCTCGCCATCGGCGTCGTAGAACTGCAGGACGCCGACATCGATGAGCCACATCGCGAACATCTCGGCCACGCGGTAGCACCGAGCGACACAGCGGCCGCGGTCGATGCGGATGTTCTCCTGCATGTCATCGACATCGGATGCCTCGGCTCCGAGTTCGACGAAGTGGCGTGAAACCAGGCCGCGGACATCCGCGGCATTCATGTGGAGACGCATGGCTTGGCAACCTCCTGTTGCGGGCTTTCGATTCGACGTCCTGTCGATCGGGCCGGGAAACCTACCGAGGCGCGAGCGCCGACGAAAGGCTGGTTTACCGCTGGGAAGCCCGTTGCCGGCCTTCCCGGCCCGCCACCGAAACTATCCATCGGCCGGTCGCCCTGACCTCGATCAGCCCTGAAACCACCCACTTCCCATTCCTCATGGTCGGATGGGTCTGCCCAGTCGGCCAGGTCGCCGTAATCGACCGGGACCGTGGCGGGAGGCGTCGCGTTCGGCCTCGCTCAGGGCAGGCGGTTCGTCCAGTCGGCGTCGAGGTAGCGACCGTTGAGGAGTTCGGCAGTCTGGTCGGCAGGCCAGTCGCGCCGAATGTCCTGGGCCAGGAAGGCCTGCCGCACAGCAGCCTCGAGCGTCGCCCGGCCGAGGGCGAGGTTTGCAAGAAAGTCGTCGTGCGTTCGCCGCTGGCGATAGTCGGGCTCCCGTGGCGGGTGGCGGAGCACTCGGCCGATCAGGCTGAGATCGAATGCGTCGAGCAGGGTGCCGTGATAGAGCACGGCCTGTCGCCGCACTCGGAGCGCATTGCCCGACACCTTGCGTTCGACGCCGTCGGTGACGACCGCCAGGTCGCTCGATCCTCGTCGCACGACCGGCCGTCCGGCCTCGTTCAGCGAACCGCAGAGGGGCTCGAGGATGGCCGCGTGCACGCGATCGATCGTCGGCACGGGGCCCGGCCAGGCCACGATCACCGACCACATCAGGCACCCTGGGCCAAGCACGACCGTCAGCCCACCGCTCGGTCGACGCAGCACATCCACGCCGTTTGCCCGACACGCGTCGAGGTCGACCTCGTCGGTGACGCGGCTCGAGGATCCGAGAACCACGGTTGGCGTCGAGGCCATCCAGGTGCGGACCACCGCACCGGTGAAGAGTCCGTCATGGGCTTCGGCGAGCAGGGCCTCGTCGAGGGCCAGATTCTCCGCGACCGTCGGCTGCTCCGCGTCGAGCCACCGCGCCGGGGCGTCGAAAACGGGACGTTGACTCACGGGGAGGGCCTCCTAGACTGCTCGCATGAGTGAAACACACCGTCGCGGCACTCAGCCCGACGACGCCCTGCCGCCGGTCGAGCCCCCGAACGCGGCCTTTCTCGTGCAGCTGTTCGTGGTGCCACTCACGATCGTGGCATGCGGCCTGTTCGTGGTGTGGGGATTCTACTGGCTCGCTCACATGGGCAACGACCCGGACAGCTACGTCCGCGCCCTGCGCCGCAACAACGAGGGCCGTTGGCAGGTCGCGCTCAACTTTGCCAACGACCTGCGTGGACCTGGCGGCGCCGCCCTGAAGGCCGATGCGAAACTCGCCGGCGATCTTGGCAGCATTCTCGACGACGAGGTGGCCAGCGGCCGTCCTGCCGGCGGGGGGCACGCATCGGAACAGTCAAAGACGCTCTGTGGGTATCTCTGCCGCGCGCTTGGCGAGTTTGCCGTGCCCGAAGCCGCGTTGCCGCTGGTCCGCCGCGCCACCGACGCCTCCGATCCCCAGACGGCCCGCGCTGCGGTCGAGGCCCTTGCGGTGTTGTCCGACAACCTGGCGGCTGCCGGCCGTGCCTTCGACGATCCGGAGGCGGTGGCACGGGCCGTGCTCCAGGCCTCCACGAGCGACGACGCATCGCTTCGGTCATCGGCGGCCTATGCGCTTGGCGTGATCGGCGGCGTCCCTGCGATGGAGCGGCTCACGGCGCTGCTCGAGGACGCGGCGGACGACGTGCGATTCAATGCCGCGATCGGCTTGGCGCGACAGGGAGACACGGGAGCCTGGGCGACGCTCGAAGAGATGCTCGGCCTGCCGGATGTCGTACCCGTCGCCGGCGATCAGCGAGGGCAGGCCGAGCGGTATCGCCGCGCGATGATCGTGGTCAATGCCCTCAAGGGTGTCGGCAAACTCGTCGACACCACCGGGCGGGCTCCACCTCCCGGAATCCAGTCGAGGATCGCCGCCTTGGCCGAGGATCCGGTTCCCGACGTGCGGTCGAGCGCGGCCGCGCTGGCTCGTCGCATCGATCGCCTGGATGCCGCCTGATCGGGCGTCTGCTCGCCATCAGCTGAGAAACTCTTCGAGCGCGTCGCGGAGCATGTCGACATCGACATCGAGCCCGGACAGCGTGTGGAAGTCGATGGCCGTTTGAACCGCGCGGATCTCGAGTCCGTCGATGATGCAGGCGCCCGCGGTTCTCGCCGACGCGACGGCCACGGTTTCGGCGAGCGATGCATCCGCCACGACGAGGTCGGCTCGAAGCCCGGCAAGGGTGCCTCGGCAGCCTGCCGGCGAGATGATCACGATCGCGGCTCCTTCGGGCAGCGGCATGTCGGGCTGCCACTCCATCACCAGCGAGGCGACGTTGGGCAGGCTTCCGAGGGCCTCGACGAGCGCGTGCGCCTGGGCGGCGTCGGGATCGGCCACATGGATCGTCGTGGCGCCGGCGAGCGCCAGTTCCAGGGCCGTCGCGCGGCCGCACGCATCGGCGCCGAGCACGACGGCCTCTCGCTGTGCCGGGTCGACATGCCCCCGCACCGCCTCCACGATCCCTCGACCGTCGGTCATGTGGCCGACGAACCCGTCGTCGCGCCGTTCGATCAGGCTGACGGACCGGGCGAACGACGCTGATGGGCTCGCCGTGGTCATGAGGGGAAAGGCTTCGTCACGGAGCGGGCCGGAGAGAAGGCACCCGCGAAACCCCATGGCGATGACGCCGGCGAGGGCCGCGGAGGCGTCGGCCACGGCCACGTCGCACGAGATGAACTGCCAGTCAAGCGAGGCCGCGGCGATCGCCCGTTCGAAGAGGTACTGCGCCGGATTGCCGGCTGCCGGGCATCCGAGCAGCGCCACGATTTCCTGCAGGGCCGAACTGGGCATCCGGGATCCGTCCTCGCGTCTCGTGGGAATCCATTCCCGGCGTGGGTGCCGGCGGGTCAGACCACGACGTGGGTGACGGCGACAAACCTCGGGTCACTCCGGATCGGGTCGAAGTCGCGTTCCGCGCCGGTGAGGTCGCGAAATCGATCGTCGATCGAGATGGCCTTGGTGAGATGGTCGACCGCCGCCGCCACGTCGCCGGCCAGGGAGTGGTAGCAGGCCAGATTGTAGAGCAGAAGCGGCTGCCCGGGGGCGGCCTCCAAGCCGCTCCGCAGCGCTGCGATCGCCTCGTCGAGCCGACCCATTCGCTTGTAGCACCAGCCCAGGCCCAGCCAGGCTTCGAGCTGTTCGGGAGAAACCTCGGCGACCCTTCCGAGCGGCACGAGTGCCTCCTCCCACGAGCCAAGAGCCCGCAGGGCCCGCCCTTCGAGAAGGCTGGCCGTCGTGCCACTGCGGGTTGGCTCCGACAGCAGACCGAGCTCTGCAAGGCCTCTCTGGAGCACCCTCTGGGCGGTCGCCGGAACGGCTCCCTCACCGTCGGTGAGGAGTTCGCCCAGTTCGATGTAGCCTGAGGCCTGACGCAGGTGCAGCTGACGAAGGTTTGCGTTCATGGTGCAGACCCCAGTGGGCCGGCGGTCGACGAGACTGCCAAATTCTAGCCCTCACCCCCGGAGGGCCAAGTGGGTCGGACACCCACTATACGACGCCCGAGCCCGCATGGATCGCGTCATGTCCCCGTTTTTTCGGGGCGGATTTCCTGCACGAAAGGTCGCCGCCGTCGCCACTCTTTCTGGTAGAGGAGGCGCTGCGATTCCTTCTCGCGAGGGCTTGGAGCGTGTCATGCGACTGACCGTGCGGACGATGCTGGCGTGGATCGACGGGGTGCTGACGCCCTCCGATCAGGCCGCCCTGGGCGAGAAAGTGGCGGCGAGCGACGTGGCCGGCAGGCTCGTCGAACGCACGAAGGCGGCCGTTCAGAATCCCGGCCTTTCCGCCCCCGCGCCGATCGGGCGAGGGCTCGCCGACGACGCGAATACCGTCGCCGAGTTTCTCGACAACGTGCTCGACGACGAGCGGCTCGCGGCGTTCGAGCGGGTGTGTGTGGAGTCAGACCGGCATCTCGCCGAGGCGGCGTCCTGCCACGGCATGCTCGCGGAGATCCTGCGGGAGCCCGGAGCCATCGCGCCGGTCGATCCACGGATGCGATCGCGGCTCATCGATCGATCGAAGCATCCGTCGGCCGACGTCGTGAACGTGCAGCCGGCAGCGGTCGCAGCCCCTGCGGCACGGCACAGGCGGCGCCGCCGAACCCGTGGAGCCTGGGGGGCGGCCGCGGCGGCGGTGGTGCTGTTGGTCGCCTTGGTGGCGGCACTCGTCTGGACTCTCGGTGTTTCGGGGCGCCGCGGGGGGGATCGCCCCGGTGATCGTGAGCTGGCAGCGGACGCGACACCGATCCCTGCGGTCGGGCAGGACGTGGAGAACGCGATGGTCGAGCCCGTGCGTGATGCACCGGTGGAGGTGCCGTCGGCCGAGCCGGCCCTTCCGTCCACGCATGACGACCACGGTGAGTCCCTGGCGGGTGACGCTCGCGAGCCGGATCGTTCGTCGTCGGCCGTGTCGCCCGACGCAAGCACGATGGCGGGCTCACGCCCGGTCGAACAGGGTGAGGCGATGGCCATCGTCGCGGTTCCGATGCAGCCCGAGCCGAGCGAAACCTCCGTGGAATCCGCCGTCGAAGCTCCTCATGCGGTGGCTGATGATGGCCGCGCTGATTCCATCGTGACCGGAGAAGGTGGGCCCCTTCTGCATCGGCGTGTGCGGGGTGACGAGTCGGCGTGGGCCTCCCTCTCCGCCGGAGCCGTCCTTGCGGATCGCGAGCAGCTCCTCGCCCCGCCCTGGTGTCTTCCGGTCTTCATCGTCGATGGCGTGCGGATACGGCTCGGGCCGAGCACGCTCGCCATGCTTTCGCATGACGCCGACGGCACACCGCGACTCGAGGTGGTTTTTGGAAGGGCCGTCGTGTCGTCGTCGTCGGCCGATGCGAGGATTGGCATCGTGGCAGGAGGGCTCTCCGGCGTCCTGTCGGGCATGCTTCGGAACCCTGCCGGTGTGGAGGTGGTGTTGGTGCGAGCCGATGGTGCCGCCACGGGGCATCGCACGGCGGCCGTCATCGCCGGTGATGGTGACATGATCTGGAGGCAGACCACCGACACCGGGGCGGCGATCGACCAGCCGCTCATCGGTGTTCGCGCCGAAACGCTCCTCGCCGCCCACGCCTCGATCGAGTGGAGCGAGACCGACCCGGCGGCCGCTGTGATCACGCCACCAGCGGCGACGCCATCCTGGTTGGCGGCCAGCGACCACATCCCTCGGGTGTATGGCCGTGCCGTCGAGTCGCTTGCCACGGCACTGGCTGAACATGACGACGGTGCGATCGAGATCGCGCTTCACGCGATGGCCGGCGACCGCCGGGTGGAGAATCGCATGATCGCCGCGGCGACGCTGGCCATGCTCGGCGACTACCGCGATCTCGTGGCGGTGCTGGGGGCGGAGGGTCCGGACGAACTCAGCGAGGCGCAGTGGACCGACCTCGAGGCGGCGGCGGTGCCATTGGCATTGGCTCGTGGCGAGAATGCGGCCGCCGCGCTCGCCGAGGCGTTTCGTGCCGCATGGCCGGAAGCGACGGGCGAGGTGCTGGCGCTGCTGGCGCGCGGCATGAGCGACGAAATGCTCGAGTCAGGGGGGGATCGAACGCTCATCGAGGCACTCTCCGACGGGCATGTGGCGGTGCGGCGATATGCCATTCGCCGGCTCGTCGAGATCGCCCCCCCCGACGATCGTCACCGGGGGATCTATCGTGCCGACCGTCCGGAGGCGATGCGTCGAGACGGTGTGGCCTGGTGGGCGTCGCAGCGCGAGCGGGGGCGGATTCGTCGCGGGGAGTTGGAGCCGAAGGAATGACTTTTGAGCCCAGCCAGCGGTTTTCGTGGTGCGAATTGCTGCCGCCGTGACGCGGGTGATATGCTCCGGAAACTTGTTTCACACCCTCGACAGGAACCTTCCGGTGCAGACCAAAGTCTCGGCACGGCACGGCCACCTCAGCCCCGCATCCCAGTCGAAGATCGAATCGAAGGTGTCGCGGCTCACGCGGTATTTCGATCGACTGACGGCGCTCAATGTGACAGTCGACCTTCAAGACAGGGCCCTGCCGGCCGTCGAAATCGTCGCGTCGTCCGAACACTTCCATGAGCTCGTCAGCCATGAGGCCTCGGCCCAGCTCTGGCGGAGCGTCGACGGGGCGGTTCAGAAAATGGAGCAGCAGCTCCGCAAGCACAAGGAAAAGGTCCGCGACCACAAGCATGTGCAGTCGGGCCGTCGGTCGTAGTTTCCTCCGTCCGTCTTTGAGCACGTCATCCCTACGACACGGCATTTCGAATGAAATTCTCTGATTTCGTCGCTTCCGAGGCCATCCGATCGCAGGTCCACGCCACCACGAAAGAGGGCGTGATTCGCGAGATGGCCCAGTCGCTGGTCGACTCGGGCAAGATCGCGGAGGCCGATCTCGAGAGCATCGTCAAGGCGATTCTCAAGCGGGAGGAGCTTGGCAGCACCGGCATCGGCCGGGGTGTGGCCGTTCCCCACACCAAGCACCCGAGCGTTGGCAAGCTCGTGGGGACGGTGGCGGTGAGTCAGGATGGGATCAACTTCGAGAGCCTCGATGGCGAGCCGGTGCAGCTGTTCTTCCTGCTCGTGTCGCCGCCCGATCGGCCTGGGGACCATCTTCGCGCGCTCGAGAACATCTCGCGGCAGCTTCGCGACGAAGGTTTCTGCCAGCAACTGAAGGCGGCGAAGAACCCGATCGACATTCAAAACCTCCTCGTGGAGGCCGACAGCCACGGCGTGGCTACCTGACCATGATGGCCGACAGTTCACCATCCGTGCATTCGGGCGACCATTCCGCCGCGACGATGTCGCGCGAGGTGGTCGTGATCAATGCGGCGGGGCTCCACGCCCGGCCGGCCGATCTGCTCGCGCGCGAGGCCCGGCGCTGGCAGTCGCGGATCGAACTCGTCAACGACTCCCAGCGGGCCGACGGCAAGAGCATTCTCGATCTGCTGACCCTCGCGGCCGAAGCCGGCACGCGGCTGGTGGTGGAAGCGACCGGGCCTGATGCCCGCGAGGCGCTCGAAGCCATCGGCAGCCTGTTTGAGCGGCGTTTCAACGAACACGAAGACAACCCGAGATCCTGACCCGGCCGGCGTGTTTCGGGGTCGCAGGTGGCCCCCGCCTTCCGAGGTCTTCCACACAACCGACAACCCACAAAGGAGCCGCACCCAACGCTAGGCGCGACAGTCAGGGATCGTGAGCGCCGTCCGCGTCATGCGGAGTGGCCGCCCTCCCCTGAGGCCTGTCGCAGCCGGCGGGCGGACTGCGCCCGATGCTGAAACTCCAAGGCATCGCCGTTTCTCCCGGCGTCATGATCGGCGAAGCGTTCGTCCTCGACAGCGAGGGATTTCGTATCCCGCGCCGCTTCGTGGAGCGAAGTGCGGTCGACACGGAACTGGCCCGGCTGGCCGCCGCCATCGCCGACACGGCCCGCGAGGTGGAGCGAAACCGCGACGCCATCCGCGTGGAACTCGGCGACCAATACGCCGCGATCTTCGAGGCGCACCTGGCGATGCTTCACGACCCGAAGCTCCAGGATGAACTGACCAGCGCCGTCCGCGACAAGAACTGGTGGCCGGAATACGCGGTGAGTCGAACGCTTCGCCGCTATGCCAAGGTGTTTCAGAACCTCGACAACCACATCGCCCAGCGGGCCCACGACATCTACGACCTCGAGAAGAGCCTGCTTCGCAATCTTCTCGGCCAGCGTCGGGAAACGCTCGCGGCCATCTCGCAGCCGGTGGTGGTGCTCGCCCACAATCTCACGCCGAGCGAGACCGCCAATCTCGACCGCCGGTTTGTGAAGGGTTTCGCGACGGAACTCGGCGGGCCCGGGAGCCACACGGCGATCGTGGCCGAAGGGCTCGAGATTCCGGCGGTCGTCGGGGTGGGGCCGTTCCTTGCCGACGTCTCGGGAGGGGAGCCGGTGATCCTCGACGGCAATCAGGGGGTGGTGATCCTTCAGCCCGACGAGGAGACGATCGCCCGCTACCGCCTCGAGGAGGAGGCTGCCCGCACGGTGGCCGCCCGCCTCGGCCGTCTGCGCGACCTGCCCGCCGAAACGATCGACGGCGAGCGCGTGAAGATCATGGGGAACATCGAGTTTCCCAGCGAAGTGGAGCAGTGCATCAGCCGTGGCTGCGACGGGATCGGCCTCTACCGCACCGAGTTTCTCTATCTCACGAGCCGCCGCGAGCCGACCGAGCAGGACCACTACGAGGCCTATAGCAGCGTCGTGAAGGCGATGCCGGGAAAGCCGGTCGTCATTCGCACGCTCGACCTCGGCGCCGACAAGATGCTCACCGAGCGGACTCCCGAGGAGGAGCGCAATCCCTGTCTTGGCCTCCGGAGCATCCGCCTCTCGCTGCGGCAGTTGCCGATCTTTCGCACGCAGCTGCGTGCCATCCTCCGGGCGAGCGCCCTCGGCGACGTGCGGGTGATGTTTCCGCTGATCTCCACGGTGGTCGAGCTTCGCCAGGCCCGCATGGTGCTCGCCGACGTCATGGAGGATTTGGCGGAACACGGCATCGAGTTCAATCCGAAGATGCCCGTCGGCATGATGGTGGAGACACCTGCCGCGGTGATGATGCTCGACGCCTTCATCAAGGAGGTCGATTTTGTTTCGATCGGAACCAACGACCTGATCCAGTACACGCTGGCGGTCGATCGAGGCAACAAGGACGTTGCCGATCTGTACAACGCGTGCGATCCGGCGGTGCTGCGACTGTTGCGGCGATCGCTGGACGTGGCGCGAGAGGCCGGAGTGCCGGCCAATGTGTGCGGCCAGATGAGTGGCAGCGTGATGTTCACGCAGCTGCTTCTGGGATTGGGACTGCGGCAGCTCAGCGTGCCGGCCAGTGCCGTTCCGGAGGTGAAGCAGGCGTGCCGAAGCGTTTCGGCCGCTGATTGCCGCGTGGTCGCCGACAAGGCGCTGACGATGCATTCCGCGCAGGAGGTGAAAGCCTTCCTGCGCGACCAGATGCGTCGTCTGCTCGCCCAATCCGTGGCCTAGCGCCACGCCGCCCTGAAGGAGCGGACAACCAGAGGAGAAATCGATGAAGCAGGAAATGCTGATCAATGTGTCGCAGCCGGAGGAGTGCCGGATCGCGATCATGGAAGACGGCGTGCTGGAGGAGCTCTATGTCGAGCGGACCAGCCAGGACAACTACGTTGGAAACATCTACAAGGGCCGGATCGTCAACATCGAGCCATCGATCCAGGCGGCGTTCGTCGACTTCGGTGTCGGCCGCAACGGCTTCCTCCACATCAGCGACGTGGAGCCGCAGTATTACCGGCAGGGCGGTCTCGACCCCGACAAGGCGTTTGATCTCGTCGATACCAGCGGCAAGGCGGCCGAGGCCGCTTCGGACGACCCCTCTCGGGCGCGTCGGAAGCCGCGGCTTGGAGACCGGCCCCGGGTCAAGCCGCCGATCCAGGACATTCTGCGACGCGGCGACGAGGTGTTGGTGCAGGTGATCAAGGAGGGCTTCGGCACCAAGGGGCCGACGCTCTCCACCTACATTTCGATCCCGGGCCGCTATCTCGTGCTCATGCCGCCGCTGGGCCGCGTGGGCATCTCCAAGAAGATCGACGACGAGCGTGAGCGCCGCGTGCTTCGCGACATCATGCTCGACCTCAAGCCCCCGAAGGGCGTCGGCTTCGTGGTGCGCACCGCGGGCACGGAGCGGACCAAGTCGGAAATGGCCCGCGACATGGCCTATCTCCTGCGGCTCTGGAAGAGCATCGTGCGACGGATGCGCAAGTATTCCGCGCCGATCGACATCTACCAGGAGAGTGACATGATCATCCGCACGATCCGTGACATGTTCACGGAAGACGTGGGGCGGATCCTGATCGACGAGCCGGCGGCCTACGAGCGGGCGAAGGAGTTTCTCGAGCTCGTCATGCCGAAGTATGCCCCTCGGCTGCAGCTCTACGAGGGCAAGGAGCCCCTCTTCCACCGCTACGGCCTCGAGGAGGAGATCAGCCGGATTCACCAGCGAAAGGTTCCGCTCAAGGGGGGTGGCTCGATCGTGATCGACCAGACCGAGGCGCTGGTCGCCATCGACGTGAACTCGGGGTCGTTCCGCACGGAGAAGAGCGCCGAGGAGAACGCCTACCAGATGAACCTCATCGCCGCCAAGGAGATCGCCCGCCAGCTTCGGCTCCGCGACCTCGGCGGCGTGATCGTCAACGACTTCATCGACATGCGCAAGGAGAAATACCGCCGCGGGGTCGAGAAGGCGCTCCATGAGGCGATGAAACGGGATCGGGCCCGCACGAAGATTCTCCGCACGAGCCCGTTTGGCCTCGTGGAGATGACTCGGCAGCGGATTCGTCCGTCGCTTCGCAAGAGCATCTTCCAGGACTGCCCCACCTGCCATGGCACGGGCACCGTGAAGACGGCGGAAAGCATGGCGATCGAGGTGATGCGAACGTTGCACCTTTCGGAAACCCGCGACGACGTCACCCGGCTCAATGTCACGGTGCATGACGACGTGGCCACGTGGATCAACAACCGCAAGCGCCGTGAGATCACGCAGTTCGAGGACCGGACACACATCCAGCTTCACGTCGTGGGCAAAGACGGCGTGTCGCCCGAGCACCTGGTCTTCGACGCGTGGGACTCCAACGGCCGCAGCGTGCGGTTTCCGTAGGCCAGGCGTCAGGGCCTGAGGCGATAGGCCTCGGCGAGCCGTCGAAAGGCGGCCGCCGAGGCGGTCGCATCGAATGGTTCGCCGAGTTCGTCCGCGAGGATCGACGCCACGGTGTCGGCCGCGTCGGCCGCACGGGCGGCATCGAGGAAGAGCCATCTGGACCGTCGTGCCAGCACGTCTTCGACGCTTCGGGCCATCTCGCGGCGGGCGGCGAATCGAACCATCGCCTCGCTGAAGCCCGGAAGGACGTCCCGATCGGCTCCCGGCAGCGACGCCACGTCCGCGCGTTCCACGCCATAGAGGTGGGGCCCTGGAGGAGCGGTCAGGGAAACCTGGTCGGTTCCCGGCGGCGGAGCGCCGACGAGCCGAAGGGTTCGGGTGATGCCCGCGGGGCGGGGCGGCAGGAGTTGATGATGAAAGCAGGCGTCCAGCACGCTCTCCGCCATCGCCCGGTACGTGGTCCATTTGCCGCCGGTGATGCTGACGAGGCCGTGGTCGGTGATCTCGATGGTGTGCTCTCGGGAGATCCGCTTGGTCGCCGCACCGCCTTCGGCAGGTTTGACGAGTGGCCGCAGCCCCGCCCAGGCTGAACGCACCGCCGCCCGCGACAGCGGAGCGGCAAGCCGCCGCCCTGCTTCCGCGAGGATGAACTCGATTTCGTCGTCGAGCGGACGAGGCTCCAGCGGCGTGTCGTGCCGCGGCGTATCGGTGGTGCCGAGGATCACCTTGCCGAGCCACGGAACGGCGAACAGCACCCGGCCGTCGGCGGTCTTCGGCACGAGCATCGCGGTGCCGGAGGGAAACACCTCACGGTCGACCACCAGATGCACGCCCTGGCTGGGTGTCACGAGTTCTGCGGAGGAGGGCTCGTCGAGCTGACGGAGTCGGTCGACCCACACGCCGGTGGCGTTGATCACGCAGCGGCCGCGAACGTCGACCAGCCTTCCCGACTCACGGTCTTCGGCCGTGACGCCCACGACCCGATCGCCATCCCGCAGGAGACCGGTCACGCGGCAGTGATTGACCACGGTCGCACCCTCGCGGATGGCGGTGCGGGCGAGGGCGACCGCGTAGCGGGCGTCGTCGAACTGGCCGTCCCAGTATCGGATCGCCCCGGCTAGCCGGTCGTGCTTCAAGCCCGGAGCTGCTGCGAGGGCGGCATGGCGGCCGAGCAGTCCCACGCGACCGATACGCTCGCGGCCGGAGAGGGACTCGTAGATCGCCAGGCCGATGCCGTAGAAGGGAAGGCCCCACAGTCGGCCGGAGAGACCATAGGCAGGCACGACGAACGAAAGGGGCTGCGCGAGATGGGGTGCGTTTTCGAGCATCGTCTTCCGCTCGTGAAGCGCTTCCCGCACGAGCGACACGTTGCCCTGCGCGAGATACCGCACGCCGCCATGCACCAGCTTGGTGGCTCGGCTCGACGTGCCCTTGGCGAAGTCCTCGGCCTCGACGAGCGCGGTGGCGAAGCCTCGGGCGGCCGCATCGACGGCGATGCCGAGGCCGGTGGCGCCCCCGCCGACGATGACCACGTCGAACGGCTCCGCTCGACGGAGCCGTTCGAGTTGCGTGATGCGGCACTCGGGGGGTGGTTGGGAAGTCGACATGGTTGGGCAGGAGATGGCGTCAGGTGGCGGTGGAGCGACGATCGCCGAGCGTGTTGATGGCCAGGAGAACGATGGCGGCCATCGCCGATCCGACGAGAAGGAGAAAGCCGCCGTCCCAGCCGAAGCGATCGACGGTGTGTCCAAGCACGACACTGGCTGCGACCGATCCGCCCAGGTAGCCGAAGAGACCGGTGAATCCTGCCGCGGTGCCGGCAGCCTTCTTCGGGGCGAGTTCCAGGGCGTGAAGTCCGATCAGCATCACCGGCCCGTAGATGAGAAAGCCGATCGCAACGAGCGCCGCCATGTCGATGGCTGGGCGGCCGGGAGGATTGAGCCAATAGACGGCCACCGCCCCCGTGACGAGCAGCATGAAAATCACGCCGGTCATGCCGCGGCTGCCGCGGAAGAAGCGGCCCGACATCCAGCCGCACAGGAGCGTTCCAGGAATGCCGGCCCATTCATAGAGGAAGTAGGCCCACGACGATTTGTCGACGGTGAAGCCCTTCGCCTCCTTGAGGTAGGCGGGCGCCCAGTCGAGCACACCATAGCGAAGAAAGTAGACGAACACGTTGGCCAGCGCGATCACCCAGAGCATGCGGTTGGGGAGGATGTGCTTCAGAAAAATCTCCTTCGTGGAGAGTTCCCGCTCGTGGGTGTCGTCGTAGTGCTGCGGATAGTCATTTTGCCATTCCTCCACAGAGGGCAGGCCGCACGACTGCGGCGTATCTCGCATCATGATGGCGGCGAAGATGGCCACGACGATGGCCACGGCGGCCGGCACGTAGAATGCGCGAACGCCAGTCTCCAAACCAATGGAGGCCGAGAAGGAAGAGTGGGCCGATCAGCCCGCCACCGACGTTGTGGGCGATGTTCCAGGCCGAAACCACGGTGCCACGTTCCCGCTGCGACCACCAGTGGACCATCGTGCGGCCGCTCGGTGGCCATCCCATCCCCTGCACCCAGCCGTTGGCGAGCTGGAGGGCGAACATCACGCCGATGCTCGACAGGGCCCACGGCACGAGCCCCATCACCAGCATGATGCCTGCCGACAGAAACAGGCCGGCGGGCAGAAAGAATCTCGGGTTTGAACGGTCGGACACGGCTCCCATCACGAACTTCGAGATGCCGTAGGCGATCGCGACCCCCGACATCGCAAACCCGAGGTCCCCCTTGGTGAAGCCCTCGTCGATGAGCGAGGGGATCGCGAGCGAGAAGTTTTTGCGGACGAGGTAATAGCCGGCGTAGCCGAAAAAAATCCCGGCGAACACCTGCCATCGGGGCCGACGATAAAGCGGATCGACGAGCGAGTCGGCGACACGGGGCCGGTGTGGAGCGGGGGCGAAGATCATGGGATACCGACACGACGGGCGTGGCCATCGGGGGCCAAGGTGGCCCTTTTCCGGCCGGGAAAAGGGGCTCTCGACCCCTCCCCTCGGCGACGCTATCGTACAGGGCTCGGTTTGACAGTTTTCCCAGCCGCATTTACGGATCCAGAGCCATGGCCACCCCCGCCGCCCATTCCGCCGCCACCATGAAGGACGCCGCCCACGAATACGCCATCGTTGTCGATGGGGGGCGCCAATACCGCGTGATGGCAGGCCAGGAACTCGAGATCGACTTTCGCCATCTGCCCACCGGCAGCGAGGTGGTGTTTGACGACGTGCTCGCGGTGAGCAAGGCCGGGCAGCTCACGATCGGCAAGCCGAAGGTTGCCGGCGCGACGGTGAAGGCCGAGGTGATCGGTCTCGTGCAGGGCGAGAAGATCTACGTGCAGAAGTTCGCCCGCCGCAAGAACTACCGCCGTCGCACCGGGCATCGTTCGATCTCGACGAAGGTTCGGATCTCGTCGATCTCGGCCTGATCCGGCATCGTCAAGGCCTCTCCGCGGCATGGCCCTGACGGCCACGTCGCGAGCGGTGAGGAGGAGCCATGGTCACGGTATCGTCCATCTACGAAGGCGGTCTCCGCTGCCGCGTGACCCATGGTCCTTCGGGCGCGACGGTGGTCACCGACGCCCCGGTTGACAACCACGGCAAAGGGGAAAGTTTCTCCCCGACCGATCTGGTGGCCTCGGCCCTCGGCGCCTGCATGATGACGATCATGGGCATCGTGGCGGAACGCCATGCCATCGACCTGCGAGGCACCACGGTTGAGACGGTCAAGGAAATGACCGCGACACCACCTCGCCGAATCGCATCCCTTCGCACGCGGATTTCGATTCCTCTGGCGGCCGACCACCCGCATCGGCCGCTGCTCGAGCAGGCGGCGCTCACCTGCCCGGTGCATCGCAGCCTGAGCGCCGAGATCGATATTCCCGTCGAGTTCGTTTGGCAGGAGTGATCGGCCCGGCATCACGGCAGGATTCGAAGGCCGACGGCCGTGTTGAGTTCCACCATGCTTCGGCGGTGCCGCACGAGCGTGTCGCGATGCTGCTGCCCCACCTCCAAGGCATCATCGAGGGTGACGTCGAAATCGTCCATCGATAGCGTTCCCGCTTCGAGCTGGTCTCGTTTTCGCTGGAGCACGTCGGCCATGCGGGGCACGATGGCCCGTTCCAGATGCTCGAGCGCCTCCCGTGACCGCTCGTATTCCCGGAGGGCGAGCCGCACCTCCGACACGATGCGGCGTTCGAGCGACGAGAGCTCCAGTTTGGTTTGCGACACGTTGCTTTCGGCCCGGGCGATGTTGCCCTGATTGCGGTTGTAGATCGGAAGGGCAAACGTGAGCCCGATGGCCCAGGAGTGGGAGCTCATCTGACCGGTTGGGCGATTGTCTTGGTAGGTGATCGGGTCGTAGAAGAGGTAGACGTCGTCGAACCGGTTGGCCCGCTGGAGCCGCACTTCGGCGCCGGCCCGCGTGACGCCGAGACGGGCGGCATGGATGTCGGGGCGGCAGCGGATCGCAATCGCCGCGAGTTCATCGAGTTCGGGCGGGGGTGGTGAGGTGTCGCGCAGCGAGCCTCGGGGCTGAAGAAACGAGGTTTCTTCGGGAGGCACGTTGAGGAGGATGGCCACGCCTTCCTGCGCGTCTTCGAAGGCCTCCTCGGCGTCACCGAGGGCCTCGCGGGAGCGCTCCAGGAGGAGCACCGTGCGTTCGATCGCATCCATGGCCGCGGCATCGTCGGGGCGGGCCGACTGCTGCATGCGAGCGAGAAACAGCTCCCGTCGGCGCACGGCAGCCTGCATGGTGAGCAGATCGAGACGCGTGGCCTGAAGGGTAACGAACGCCCGCGAGGCGTTGTCGACCTGACGGCGGACCACATCCTGGAACTGCGCTTCGATCGTCGATTTGGCCATGCGGGCGACGACCGTGCGGGCCTGGCGCTTCTGTGAGACGTCGAGCGGATAGGTGATGTTGAGGTCGTATTGGGTGGGTCCGCCCGGTCGGGCATCGGTGAAGCTGCCGTAGGGAATGAACTGCGTGTCCATATAGATCAGCGGATTGGTCCGCAGCCCGGCCGTGAGCACGTCGGCATCCGCCTGGCTGAGTTCGTGGCGCAGGGCCCGGATGTCGAGGTTGGAAACCATCATCTGTTCGAGCATGGCGTCGAGGCTGAGCCCGTCCGCGGGGCCCTCGTCGTCGACGATCATCGACTCGAGGTCCACCGCGGCCGACGCCATCGACTCGATGGGAGGCGGTGGGGCGATCGGTTCAGGGAGTTGCATTCCGTGGGCCTTCGTTGCGGGCTGGGCGGCCGTGCGGGTGCGTGGAAGGCGACCGGAGCGGCGTCGGCCAGCCCCGACCGACGTGCCCGCCGTGGCCGAACCCGGCTCGAACGGCGTGGAGAGCGTTCCGGGAGCGGGGCCCAGATTCGACTCGCCCCCGCCTGGCACGGGGCCGAGATTCGGAAACTCGATGATCGGCGACGCGTCGGAAAACTCGCTCTGCTGGGCCACGCCGCGCAGGGGCAACGCCACCATCACCATGATGATGCCGAGCAGTCGAAATGCGGTGATGCGCCGGTAGGCCGCCATGCTGAACCCTGCCCCAATCATCGGAAGAGGCCGCAGGGTTTCTCCAAACCCCGCGGCTCTCGCGAGCCGTACGATCGAGGCGAAGGCTCCCCAGGCTTCGCAAGCTTCCTGCATTGCCGCTGGGGCTGGGGCTCTGGGGTTTCTCGGCCACCTGTCGCCCCTCGTGAATCGCGTGAGGCCGCTGGTAGACGCTTCCCGGTTTTCCTCGCCGCCCTTCAGGGGGAGAATCTCAGCGTTGTTGCGTGTGCGCCCTTTGGGCTCGTTTCCCCATGCCAGATCTTTTCGCCGCGTCGAGAGCCGCGAATGTGGCCCGGGCCGCCCCTTTAGCGGCGCGGATGCGGCCGCGCCGACTGGCCGACTACGTGGGGCAGCGCAAGGTGGTCGGCGAGGGCATGCTGCTGCGTCGGTTGATCGAGGCCGATCGGCTCGGATCGGTGATCCTCTACGGTCCACCCGGCGTCGGGAAAACCACGCTTGCCGAGATCATTGCCACCGAAACGAAGCGGCGGTTCATGGAGCTCTCCGCCACGGCTTCGGGGGTGAAGGATGTGCGCGACGTACTGGAAGCCGCCCGCCGCCGGCTGGAAGACGACGGCCAGCGCACCTGCCTCTTCATCGACGAGATCCATCGCTTCAACAAGGCCCAGCAGGACGTGCTCCTCCCCGATGTGGAGAATGGTGTGATCGCCCTCATCGGGGCGACGACCCAGAATCCGTTCTTCGCCCTCACGAGCGCCCTGGTCAGCCGCAGTCGCATCTTCGAACTCGAAACGCTCTCGCCCGAGGACATCGGCGAGATCCTTGAACGGGCGGTGGCGGATCGGGAGCATGGCCTCGGCCGAGAGCAGGTGACGCTCGCCCCTGACGCCAAGGCCTTTCTGGTGGAGACCTCCGACGGCGATGCCCGCCGGGCGCTTGGCGGTCTCGAGGTGGGGGTGTTGTCGAGCGGGGCTCGGCCGCTCGACTTCACGCTCGAGCTGGCGCGGGAAAGCGTGCAGCGAAAGGTCGTGGCCTATGACTCGGGCGACACCCACTACGACTGTGCCAGTGCACTCATCAAGAGTATCCGCGGCAGCGACGTCGATGCCGGCCTCTACTGGCTGGCCCGCATGCTCGAGGGTGGCGAAGATGTGCGGTTTCTGTCGAGACGGCTCGTGATCCTGGCGAGCGAAGACATCGGGAATGCCGACCCTCGGGCGCTGATGATCGCCGTGGCGGCGATGCAGGCAACGGAGTTCGTGGGGCTTCCCGAATGTCAGCTCACACTGGCGCAGGCCGTGATCTACCTTGCCCTTGCGCCGAAGAGCAATGCCTGCACGCTGGCGATCGCCGCCGCCCGCCGCGATGTCCGCGAGCAGGCGGTGATCCCCGTGCCCCGACACCTCCAAGACAAGCACTACTCCGGCGCGAAGCGGCTTGGCCATGGGCAGGGCTACGAATATTCCCACGACGCCCCCGATGGGATCGCGTCGCAGGATTATCTCGGCGTCGAGAAGGACTACTACGAGCCCACGCACCGCGGCATGGAGCGCGACCTTGCCGAGCGTCTCGCCGAGATTAGGCGGCGACTTCGGCAGGGGCGGGACGAGCCGTCCTGAGTTCGGCGGTGATCTCGCCGGTGAGCACCGCTTCAAGACGGGCAAGCGCCTTGGCCACGGCGGCGCCATCGAGCACGCGGTGGTCGGCGATCACCGTCACGAGGCAGCGACCGTCGTCGTCGAGAGGGCCGTAGGACAGGCTCGTGGTGCAGATCGTGGGATGGAAGCGATTCATCGCGGAGAAACCGGCCAAGGTCGACAGGCTGAACGTGCCGATTCTCGTGGCCCGCTTCGGACCGGCCGATCGCATGTTCCAGCGAAGGATGGCGCGCCGGAGCCATCCGGGCACGCGTTCGATCTGCGACTGACGCTTGAAGACCTTGTCGACGGGCTCCCTGACAAAGCGGTCGATCGAGGCCTGAAGGGTCGGCAGGGGGAGTTCGTCGGGACGGGCGATGCGGGCAAAAAACAAACGGTCGCCGTCGTCGCTGCGGTTCACCGCGAGGGTGGCCACGCTCTGCGAACAAGTGGCGATGCGATGGTGGAGGTGTCCGGCCAGCCAGCTCCGAAGCGAGGGCATCTCACGGGCCACGATCGCGTAGGCCTTCAGGAAGACGGCGGCCCATCCCACACGGACCAAGGAGTCGCGGCGGGCTGTGGCCAGTGACTCGAGCGACATCAGCCGCTCGACCGGAAACAGCGGGATGTCGAGCGCGAGCGTGGCGACGTCGTTCACGCAGCCACGTCCCTCGGGGAGCCGGGCGATGCTGACGGTGGGAGCGGCGTGACTCATGGAGACAAACCCATCGCGATGCCGAAGGCGGCGGTGGACGGGGCGTGTGGGTGCGGGACAACGACCGGCATCGTAGAAAACCCGTTCATCCGGGCACAGGTGGATTTCCAGGGGTGGGGCTACACTGTCGCCATGCGAGCGGTGATTCAGCGGGTGAGCGAGGCGAGCGTGACGATCGCGGGCGACCTGGTCGGCCGGATCGGCCCAGGCCTTGTCGTGCTCGTGGGCGTGGAGGCGGGCGACACCGCCGACGATGCCGATTGGCTCGCCGGCAAGGTGGTCCAGCTGAGGATCTTCGCCGACGAGGCAGGCAAGATGAACCGCAGCGTCGTCGACACCCGAGGCGGGCTGCTCGTCGTCAGCCAGTTCACGCTCATCGCCTCGACGGCCAAGGGCAATCGGCCAAGTTTCATCCAGGCGGCGCGACCCGAGGAGGCGATTCCGCTCTACGAGCGATTTCTGAACCAGGTTGAATCGCTCGCCGGCTGCCGCCCGGAGCGGGGTGTGTTTGCGGCCGACATGCAGGTGGCGTTGGTCAACGATGGGCCGGTCACGATTCCCATCGACTCCCGTCGGCGGGAGTGAGGCGTCACCGCCGGTGGTATGAAACGAGGTTTTTTCGGGGCGTGGGGCGGGGGCCTGAAACCGCGAGACGGTGTGCTACAATCCCGGTCGCACGGTGGCTATAGCTCAGTTGGTTAGAGCATCGGTTTGTGGTACCGAGGGTCGCGGGTTCGAGTCCCGTTAGCCACCCTAAAAAAGGGTTTCCTGATCGCGGGTTTTGTCGCCCCTGACTGATTTCAGGCGTTTTCACAAAACTGACCCCCTCCCGGTTTCTGTACCAGTGCTCATGAGAGGTTTGGGGAACAGTCCGCGTGGTGTGTCGGAGGGAGGGGCGTAGCCCCGACCGGAGACACACCACGCGACGCCGCCGGGACCACCCCGG